>Ga0315320_10000298_pt1 | contig 39917 bp, 64 predicted proteins | sample M140m21515metaG_FD_203458 | JGI IMG/M metagenome (GOLD analysis project Ga0315320, IMG submission 203458) | Ammonia-oxidizing marine archaeal communities from Monterey Bay, California, United States - M1 40m 21515 | ecosystem: Environmental > Aquatic > Marine > Coastal | place: USA: California... | reverse complement strand
CTGGGCTAAACGAGTAAAAAGATATTTATAAGTATCATATATATATATTTTCCATATATTCCGTAATATTGTATTGAATCTTTACATTACATCTTGTAATAAAGTGAACATATACAGGGAAAACGGAGTTACCCCTAGCTACCTAAATCGTTGAATCCGAACCTACTTTCACCTCGCGCTTTGCGCTCGGTTAGAACTTGCCTTTAGCGTTTTCGCTAATTTAGTAACCCTCAAGCCCTCAAAAGGGCTTATTTAGTTTTTGTCACCGAAAAGGTAATACATATGAATTTTAACCAATGGTTAAACCTGTATAAGAATGCAGCATTTAGAGAAACTAGAATTTCTTTGCTTTCTTATCTGGAACAAGGAAACGTTAAGTCTGTTGAACGGTTAGAGAATAATACGTTGCATTCAGATATTATCAATAGTGTTTTAAAAAGAGTATATGCTTTATGATGATTATTTTGTTATTTAGTATTAATGTTTATTTTATTTATAGTTTAAAGTCATTAACGCTTGTAGTTAATGATCTAGTACATGACGTAGAACGTCTACAGGATTTATCCGATAAGGAATAAAAAGTATGCGCCGAAAATTTTACTTAAAACCCCGATCTAATTTTGATGAATGCATTCATGAAGAAGGTATTGATCATGTAACTTATAACGTACAGAATATCATTGCATTATTAGCAGTTGAATTTGCTGAAGAAGACTCAGCGAAGCTAGATGAAATGGATTATATTTATATGGCTCAAGAATGGTTTGACTATTCTATCAAACCTTTAGAGTCTCAACACAATTTATTATTTACTTTAGAAAGATCTTCACATGTCGAGAACTTATCAAGAGATAGCTAGAGAGCTCACCGAACTGCTAGAAGAAAAAAGAAAAGCATATGGCGACGGTTTTGATGGAGTCCCAAAGATGCTTGAAGTTTTATATCCAGATGGTGTTTCTCCAAGTGACTATGAGGATCTTTTAACAATTACACGTATTTTAGATAAAATATATAGGATTACAAATAATGATACGACTGAAGACCCTTGGTTCGATATTGCAGGATACTGTTTTCTCTCTATGCGAAAGAGAGCTAAGGATTGATTTTTTAGAAATAGCAGCTTTTCATAATATTTTTATGGCTCAATTTAACGCTCAATCTTATATAGATGAAAATTACAACTTGGCGCTTGTTAACCCGCATCAGTTTGTAACCGAATATCAAGAAACGATAGATGCTTATTTGCAAAATCAAACTTTGCGTTGCAATAAGCTTCTTTTACAAAAAAGATATATGTTTTTTATTTTAGCTAATGAAGAGCGCTTTTATAATCTCTATGAAAGCCACTATATGGAACTCTTCAACTCTTTAGATATTTCTTTAACTAAAGACCATGACGTAATACAACAGAAAGTTGTTCAAATAATAAAAAGATTAAAAGAAACAGAGGTTCATTAATGTCTTTTTTAGATTTTATTGTCTATGTTTTAGGAGTTTATGGTTTAGCTTGGCTATTAGTATACTCTGCGATTTTCTCTAGATTTAGAGATATTGTTTCGTATGTAGATTTTCTTGACAACCTTTTCTCATGCATCGTTTGCACGTCGGTTTGGGTGTCTGGTGTACTTATTTGGTGGTACTTTCCAGCAGAATTTTGGTACACTAAACTTCTTTTAATTGGCACTACTGTAACTACTACATGGACATTTGCTAATTTGCTTGGAGATATTGATTAAATATGATTATTGAAGATTATGTAGATGCTGTGATTGGTTTACAGTATGGCGATGAAGGTAAAGGTAAGGTTACCGCTTCCCTTGCTGATCAATTTAATTACGACTTTACTGTAAGGTACAACGGAGGTCCAAATGCTGGGCATTCTATACGTAAACAAAATGGCGCTGATTATGCGTTACATCAACTTCCAAGCAGTATAGCTTATCAGAAACCTGGCTATATAGCTCCAGGTTGTGTTTTAGATTTTAAAAAGCTGATGGAAGAAACATCTGACTTCATGTTGGTTGAAGGGTTTGATCCACTAAACTACTTGTATATACATCCTGAAGTTCCTTTGATAGAACTTAAACATTTGATTGCTGATAAGAATTACCATTATAGCAATCAAGGCAGTACTGCTTCAGGCATAGCACCTGCATATTCTGAATATTACAATAGAACTGGCAAAACGTTTAAAAGTTTAGAAGAACAGTTACAAAACTACATCTTCTTAGAAAAACGTTTATATGATGTAGACAATTTACTCCTTGAAGGTGCCCAGGGGTTTTATTTAAACCCTGAAGCTGGGAATTACCCATATACGACTTCTAGTAACTCGTCTCCTGCCTCCGCTAGCGCTACATTAGGTTTTTCCCCTAGCAAATTTCGCAACATTGTTGGTGTAGCTAAATGTTATGAAACTAGAAGTGGCGAAGACCCTACATTTTATAATAATTTTTTACAAAATTCTTTTAAAGAAACGTTAATGCCTTTTACTGAAGCTCATTATAAAGAATTTGAATCAATTCAAGTTGCAGGAAAAGAGTACGGAGTTACTACTGGTAGAAAAAGAAAAGTGCGTTTTCTTTGTTTGAATAGGTTGGTAAACAGTATTCAATCTACTGGTACAAATATAGTTGTTTTAAACAAGTGGGATATTTTAGAAAAAATACATATTTTTCGCTTAGTTATGGACGAAGATGTTTTATCTTTTGAAAACTCATCTGTAATGTTTAATTTTATAAAAGGCATTATACTTTCTTGTTGTCCAGAAGTAAATCACATAATCTACTCAGCATCTCCCTATTCAGACATAAACTGGAAAGATTATATTCACTAAACAATTAACTAGTTTTCTAACTAGCTGAAAGGTCTTTTATGATCAAAAGGTACGAAAATAAAAGAATTACACAAATATGGTCTGACGACCATAAGTATGAGCTTTGGAACAAAATAACCACGCTATATATAAAATACCAAGCAAAGTTAGAAACTTGTGAAAGAAGCTTAGCGCCTCACCTTTCTATTAAGAAAATAAAAGAACATGAAAAGACTACAAAGCATGAGGTCGTTGCTTTTTTAAAAGCGTATTCAGAAATGTTTCAAAACACAGAATGTTCAAAGCTAATCCATTACGGTTTAACTTCTTCTGATCTGATAGATACTGCAGATTCTCTTAGAATTAGAGACTCTTTAATCTATTTGGAAGGTATGTTGAATCAGCTAGTTGAGAGTTTAAACAATTTAGCTATGGAAAACTTAAGTGTTTACGCTGCTGGAAGAACTCATGGAAAACATGCAGAAAAAATAAACTGGACTCTCAGGTTGCACCATTTAGTTTACGAATTATCTGAAATTAAACTTCATATCAACATTGCAAAGAGAGCTTGTTATGGAAAGCTGGCTGGCCCTGTTGGAAATAGCGCTCATGTAAACCTTGAAGCTACAACAAGAACTTTAAAACACTTGAACTTAACTAAAGCTCCTTTCACTACTCAAGTCATACCCAGAATACATAACGTTCAGATCTTTTACATAGGTGCACTCCTAGGAGCTGCTTATGAAAGGTTCTGCACTATGATTAGGCTTTCATGTATTGATGAAATCAATGAAATCCAAGAAGGGTTTGCTCAAGGGCAAGCTGGTTCTTCTGCAATGCCTCACAAAAACAATCCTATATTAAGTGAAAATATTACAGGTTTGTCTAGAATGTTAAAAGCTCAAATGGGACCTGCATTAGAGAATGTTAATTTATGGTGGGAGAGGGATATTTCTCATTCTAGTGTAGAGAGAGTCATGCTACCTCAACTGTTCCATTTAACAACCAAAGCTACTTCCAATATGATAAAATTAATAAATAATATTAAAATAAATAAAGAAGCGATCGAAAACAACTTATCTAATGCAGAAATCTCTTCTCATGAAAAGCTTCTTGAAGAAACTCAAGTTACCAATAGTAGATTCGAAGCTTACGCAAAAGTTCAATCACAAACTATGAGGAATTTTTAATGAAAGATATGATAGGTCAAGATCTGGCTTCTGGAGATTACTTCATAATGCCTTCAGGCAACCCTAGATATGGTGGTCTTCGATTAGAAATTGGAATAATCTTATCGATGACAGAAAAAAGACTTAAAACTTTAACTGCTAGACTTGATAAAGTTGGCGTCAAAAAGACAACTAAAACTTCTTTAAAAGTTTTAAAAATCGATATTACTTCCAATAATGCTTATCATAATAACGATTCTGTTGCTTTTTTGAAAAAAGAATATCATGAAAGTACCTAAAGAAGAATTTAAAAGAAGAATTCACATTTGTTACGAATGTCCAGAGTTTAGACAAATAACTAAACAATGTAAAAAATGTAACTGCTTTTTATTTGTAAAAGCTTTCTTACAAAATAGTAAATGCCCTTTAGCAAAGTGGGACAGTAAAAATAGCAACCCATAAACTCAACTAATATAAAAACAATAAAGGTAAATGAAAATGAAATTTAATTTGCAAGAGCTTCCTAAACCTCCTAAAGGTAACAACTGGTACTATACTGTTGAAAAAAGTATGTATGGAGGTTACGTAATTTATTTAGAGTTGGAATCTGACTTAAAAGCTTCTGGCACTTTAAACGACCCAACTACTGGACAACATTGGAAAATTCTCTCTAATACAAATCATGATCCAAACCAACTAGAACTTAAATTTTATGATTGAAAGAATATTTGCAATTCTTTTTATTATTTTTTCTTTTGTTATTTATTATTACTATGAACATAATTATAACAATAACTTGAAAGAATATTATTATTGCATCCCCTACAATAAAGAACAAGATCCGCAATTACCAATCCTTACAAGACTAGAACTGAACAATTTTGAAAAAAATCACCTTCATTTCAACATCAAGTATTCCTGTGAATCAAAACTATATACTTCTAAACAATTCAGTATCATGAGAAAGACAAGAAAATGAAAAGTTTTCACTACAACCCTTTAAACTCTTTTGCTCGTAAAGTTTATACGATTGCAAAAGTAAATGAACAAACTACAAATGTTAAAGTTAAATCTCCTTTTTTAGGAAACTGGAATTTTAATATAAACATGAACTACTCAATGTTGCATGATAAGCTTACAATCTATTCCAAAGGAGATGTTGTTATCCAGAATATCTTCCCAAATTTAACTCCACAACAAAGAGAAAATTTTATTTCTGACCCTTCATTAGGAGACTGATGATAAAGATACTATTATTAAACCTATTCTTGCTCGGACCTTTTATATATAACAATCTCATATTCTTGCCTAATGTAACTAAAGAAGAGCAATATCAAACTGAGTTTAACCTTTCTAAAGAAGATATTAGGTATGTCCGTTATTATTTTTTAAAAAATAAATACAAAAACTTTTCTAAATTACCAAGATATGGCCCAAGAAGAAACGTAAATGCTTTTTTCACTATATTGAATAATCAACGACATAAAAAGTGGGTAAAGGCTTATTTATATTTATTAAATATTGTACCTGAACACTTTATTGAAGACGAAATCGGATGTTAAAATGCCAACAGAACAAATAATATCCAACTATTATGCATTTTTTTACTTTTTATCAATCACATACATACTATATTTTATATTGCGATAAGCACCAATAGCTCAGCGGAAGAGCATCGGCCTTCTAAGCCGCAGGTCGTAGGTTCGAATCCTACTTGGTGTATATTCTGAAAGGAACAACATGAAAGATACAGATGCGTTTACAGACCAAACCCTACTTAGTCCTAAATTTATACCTAAAACATTAAGCAAATTAGGTAGATTTTCCTATTGCGTACACAATATAATTGGGCATCCCTTTGCAGAATTATTTTGGGTATTTGGTTTAGACAAGATAGGCGATTATATTCATGATATTACCGTCCCCTACCCAGATACTAAATGATAATAACTCTAACTTACTTTTTAGAAAGTACATGATACTCAAATGACTAAAAATATAATTGCAACATATAAAGTTCCCAACTATTCTCACTCTAGAGTTATGTCTGGTATTAATTCTTTTAGGAATGCAAGCCATCCTAATGGTTTTAAAACAGAAATTATTCGTTGTACTTCTTTGGAAGACTTAGAAAATAGAATTTCTAATTATAAGATCAGCTTTGAACATTACGGTCCTTCAAGACCTTTAAAAATGTCTGACTGCGACATAAAGGTATACGAAAATGAATTCAAATAAAGCTGGTCTAGTTAAAGTAGATTATGATTTTGATTTTATTAAAAGCTTATCATCCTTAACAGAAACAACTTTCAATAATATTAAATCTGCAGATTTTGAAAAATTTCAAGATATTACTTGCCGCGATTATGGCGTTCCCCCAACTTTTGAATTAAGTTTTTTTAAAACAGAAGATATCGCTGAAGAAATTTCAAACGAAACAGGTTGGTTAGTTTTAGGTTACGAAATAATAAAATCTTAAAAGGTTTCTTTATGAAATACTCAAATATTTACAAATACTATGACCTCAGATATGACTTTCACAGATACTACATTTCTCCTGTAGAATTTAAAAAAATAAGACTTGAAAAAGAACTTGAATGTCGCCCAGTCGACACTGTCAGTATTTCTAAAGAAACAAGAATAAAATATAATAATATTTATGGTTATTAAAGATATAAAATCTTAGTAAATTGCTTGATATTTATCATAAAGCGATGTTATGAAACCTTTTTAAAACTAAGGGAGTAATTCAAATGAAAATAATTAATGAAGGTACTGTTATTCTAAGTTATAATATTCTTATAATAACTTTATATTTTTATTTTACTTAAAATAACACTTTTTTGTTGCGACCCCCTTCCTCGCTCTTGAAATTCTTATCTTTAAAAAGATAATATTCTAATCAAAGATTAGATTTATTTGGAAAGAAAATGAGTAAAGAAATAAGCTTACCTTCGAATATGAAAGAGAAATACTTAGCCATAGTATTGCTAGATATTATAGGTAGTACAGCTTACGTACAACGTTATGGTGCTAAAAAAGCTGCATTACTTTTTCAATACCATGACAAACTAACTAGATCTTTAATTTACAAAAATAAAGGTAGAGAAATAGACAGGTCTGATGGGTTTTTGTGTAGCTTTGATTCTGTTGCAGATGCGGTTTCTTTTGGTATAGATTATCAACTACAGTTGCCTAACAAAACAAAGCTAGAATGCCGTATAGGTATCCATTGGGGCACTATCATAGAAGTTAAACAGCACGACTATTATGTAACTGCTAATGCCAAGAAGTTTGAACTTGAAGGAATAAATAAAAATATTGCTGCACGTATAATGTCAATATGTCTCCCTAAACAAGTATTACTTAGTAAACAGGCTATTCGCCAATATAAAAAGCACCCAGCAAGAAGTATTAGAAAAGGTGTTTTTTATGCTTGTGTAGGTCTTTATAAATTTAAAGGTGTTAAAAATCCTTATGAAATATATGCTATAGGTATAGAAACAGAATCTTTGCAACCTCCTCAATCTTCTTCTAAGGTTAAAAGGCTGGGGGGGCCAAAATACATTAAGAAAAAAGCAAGAAACAAAAATTTTTTTGAATGGGTTGTCTTTTTTTATAAATTCTTTGCTTGGATCGCCATTATAGGCTGGTCGTATTTTTTAATTTCTAAAATACTAAACCCTAAACAAAGATGGGTTTTTGGCTTACCTAAAGAAATTCCAATTTTAGACGAATTTGTTAAATATATTTTAGGGAGTTAAAAATGCATGAAGAAACTAGTGAAATAAAAAATAAAGATAATCGTGCTAAACGAGGTTGGTGGTTTTCTGTAATCTTTTTAATGATTGTGGTGGGTCTTATACTTTTTCTTACTTATGTAAAGATAGTTGATGAAAATCGAGATGTTTTAGTAGGTATTTTAGGGATGATAACCGGCTCCATATCCTCCATGATGGCTATTGCTAGCGGGAGAGACCCTTCCAAAATGGATGAGTTAAAAGATAAGTTGGCTACAGCAAATGCTGATCGAGAAGCTCTTATTGCTAGGCTTAGAGATTCTCAAATACATATGCAACTTCGTTCAGAGCAGATATTTGAACTTCAAATGGCTATAATAGATAAACTGTCTATATTCCAAAATGAAAAAATAATTAAAACTAAAAATAAAACTCAAGTTTTTCTTGATCCAGAAATAGAAGAATGGCTTCCAGTCGATAGGAAAGAAAAATGAATAGAAAACCTTTACAATCTAAAAAATTTATTGCATATCTTATAGCTGATTTTGGGTGGAAAGTTGCTTTGTTTTATATACTTTATCAAAGTAAATCTAAATTTGACTATTATTCCTTCTCTGTAGTATTGACTCTTTTAATTGTAAGCGGGTTCATACAAGTCGGCTACATACTAGGTCAAGCAGCTCTTGACAAATATACAAAAACAATAGAAACAACTCTCTCAAAAGAAACACCTAACAAGGAAAAAAATGAATATTAAATTTCTTTCTGCACTTCTCTTACCTCTAACTCTAATTTTTTCTTGTGACGATGAGACTCCTAAAAAGACTCCTAAGGATCAATCTCCAGCTGATTCAACTATACAAGAAAATGACATGAAACTGCCTGTTCAAATAATGGATTTCGATACTATCGAAATTGAAATAGATTCAAACCTTCCTGGAACAGACTTAGATATTGACTAATTGCGTTTATAACAAAAAGTATAAGCTAAACCTGTAAGGTTTATAGGAAAGTACGATGAAACATTACGAATATTATAGAAATTTTCTTTATAAAAAAGAAGCTGATAAGTTATTAGACTTTTTAGAAAACAATATACCTTGGACACAAGTGAAATATTTCAAACCAGAAAGAGGTTATGTAGTAACACCTCGTTTAACTTGGGTTGCAGGATTTCACCAAGATGATTTTTACGATTTAAAAAATTTTGTTCCAAACAAGATTCCAGATTTTCTTCTACCTTTAAAAGATCTTATTCAAAACTATACTCAATCTGAATATAACTTTATTTTATTTTCTAAATATAGAAATGAAAAAGACTCTATCACCTACCATAGTGATGACGAAAGGTTCCTAGGAAGCAACCCTACAATAGCTTCTTTAACTTTAGGCAATCCAAGACCTTTCGTTTTAAAAAACAAGAGAACAAAAGAATCTGAAGTTTTTAACCTTTCTCATGGCGACCTTTTCGTTATGAAAAACAATTGCCAAAAAGATTTTTTTCACGCAGTACCTAAACAAACTAAAGAATTTCGACCTAGATACTCAATCACTTTTAGAAAAGCTTTAAACGAGTATGGCTCCAGCAACTATTACACCTACAATTTAGGTAAACAAAAAACAAGGATTTAAAATGAACTCTTACGAGTCAATTTCTAGTGAAACTAAAAAATTTTTAGACGAATTAAATAAACTTTTACGAAAAAAAGGTTTTTACATAAACTTTCATAGCGGGACTCTTCATAATATTAACGAAGGTTACGTAGGCGCTTTAGAAGATATGAATAATTGTTTAGCTATTTTAGAAGACGAAACTGGAGAAGTCCTTTACGAAAGTAAAATAAATGATTAATAAAATTTTTCTTTGCATTGCATTGTCTAATTTAAGCAATACAACTATGCCTATGTCTAAACGTGGGGTAAGTACAGCCTGCGAACAAGCTGCTCACATTATTGAAACTTCTGAAAAGATAGATGTTTCCCCTTTTGTTTTCTCAGCTTTAATATGGCATGAAAGTAGATGGTTAAGCAATTCCGTTTCTAAAGTTAGAGCATGTGGCCTAACACAAGTTTTAGATAAGTATTCAGATTATTCTTGCAAACAATTGCAGAATCCTAAAGTATCTATTACTGAAGGAGCGTCATTCCTTCATACTTGGCTTGTTAAAAAGAAAAATATTAAAATTTCTTTAAAATGTTACAATTCCGGTTACGCTTGTTCAAGTCATTCTTATGCTCAAACTATATTAAAAAAATCAGAATTATTAAAAAAAGAATATTTGCAAGTTCAAAAAACTATTATAGGAGACAACAATGAGTAAAATCACAGGCAATCTATATCTTACAAACGCTGACTGGCGTTTTGTTTACAATACTGTCTTGAATTATTTCAACCAAGAAGTCAATCTGTCTTATAACGAAGCTATTGATTTCTGGACTCAAAACAATCAATTACCTACTCAAGATTTTTTAAAATTACTTAATGACAACTTTGATGATAAAGAAATTACTATGTTTCGTCAGAGTTTAATCAAATACAGTTTAGTTAAAACTGGTAGTACTAAAATATTTAAGCCTAAAAAGAATTCTTTTGAAAAGTACACTAACAGGACTACTTATATTGATACCCCTGACGTTAAAGTAGATTTCAATAAGCATCAAAAAGTTATCAATATCGAAACCTCCACTTATGATGATTTTGACAAATTCATGAGTACTAATACTTTTATTACAGAATTTATCAATATGGTGAATACTATCAATTGGCCTACTCGCACAGGGCCTAACAAGACTATTAAGGGTTGTACTTTAACAAGAACCGACATTTATAATAAGCCTGTAGTTTTTTACACATCAGGACCTAACCCACCTAAATATGAGTATCCAACCGAAGTTGCAGCTCCACCTTCGCACATACAATCATCTGCGATGAAAAATATAAAATTAACTTCAGATAACCCTGAAGACACTTACCAGCCTACACCGATTCAAACTCATAATTACGAGGATATCTAGTATTATGCAAAAACTAAAAAAGTATTATAACACTTTAAGTGCTACTTTTCTTTCAGAGAACCATCAGAATAAAGAATTGTTGAGTTGGCTTAACAGTGAAGAGGATTTAACTTTGATCCAACTTTCTAAACAGCTTTATCAAATTGCTTTACTTAATCAAGAGCATCAGCAAGTTGAATTCACTCCTGAATTTATTCAAAGTTTAAATGACAATGATAAATCTAACCTTACTAGTTCTCTTATTGAGTTGCATAAAAACCTTACTCATTTTATTATAAAAAATAAGGATTTAAATGTATCTTAAAAAAGAAATATATTCTGATTTTACTGATACTCCGGGTTATGTTCAGTTGAAACAGTTTATGGGCGAAGATGTAAAAACTCAAGTTAACGCTGCTAGAGCCTCTTTCGGTGTTGAAGTCGAAGAACTCACAGACAGAGATCGGAAACTCTTCAAGTATTGTGCTAGAGACGGCCATACTAGCACTATGGAGCACAATGTTTTTACATTCGCATTCAAAGTACCTCTTTTTGTAGCACGTCAACACATGCGTCATAGAACTTGGTCATTCAATGAAATTAGTCGCAGATACACTGACAGGAATTTAGATTTTTACCTACCTAACAGTTTTAGAAAACAATCTAGTTCTAACAGGCAAGCAAGTCTTGCAGGGTCAGAAGAAAACCCTACTCTTTACACTATTGATGGTTCCCTTATGAACTACGGATTCACTGCATCTGAATCCTTGAAAACTCATACTGAGCAATCTTTGAGATTGTATCGTGACATGATTTCTTCTGGAATTTGTAGAGAACAGGCTAGAATGGTTCTCCCTCAAAATCTTTATACTTATTACTGGGGGACTGTAAATTTAAATAATTTTTTAAAATTTTACGAACTTCGCAATCACCCAGGAGCTCAAATAGAGATACAAGAAATGGCCCTCGCTTGCATGGCGTTACTTGAAGAAACCATTCCTGAAACTATTGAAATTTATAGACAAGCTAAAGATGAACGCACATTTAATACTATTAAAAATAATATAAAAAGTTTAACGATTTCTCAAAAAAAAGAAGTTGCAACTATTTTAGAAAGTTAAAAACAAATTATGCAAAATATCAATCAACTTATAATTGAAGGAAATATGTCTTGCGACCCTGAGCTGAGACATACTTCCACAAGTAAAAAAGCGGTTACTAATTTTAATATTTATGTTGATTCTAAATATAAAAGTAAAAATTCTGAAGCACCTCTATACGTTAAAAACACATCTAAAGTACCAGTTGTAGCGTGGGCAGGAAAAGCAAAATACATCAGTAGTACTTTTAATAAAGGCGACAAAGTAAGGTTAGTAGGCCATTTAAAAACTAAAGAAATTTTAATTGGCGAACAAAGAATTTTAACTTTTGAAGTAATAGCTAAAGACCTTTACTTGATCAGTAAAAGCTCTAAAAATTCTGACTAAACTCTTTTGCTTTTTCTAAAACACTGCTCATGTCTAACGATGAACAATCAATTTTATTACTTGTTAAATTGTAGTGATTGATAAAACCGTTAAAATTTAATTGCCTGCAATCGTTATCCACTCCTTTAGTTTTGCAGATTTCAAGATCGATGCCAACGGAATCATGTATGGCTGCCCACAATGCTGCTAAAGCTTGAAGTTGAATTGGATAAAAATCTAGGTGCGGACCTACAGGTTTTCCGTTGACTTCAGAAACAACGATAGGTCTTTCTCCAAAACCTTTTTTCTTGTACCAATTTTGATATTTTAAATAAAAAGCATTGCTAATTTCTACACCGATGCCTGCATTGTTCCAACTTTTAGACCCTGCTTGCCAGGCTACATGTTGAACATCTAACATTTGGTATATAGTCCCATCATTATCTATCAAGAAGTGCATAGATAGTCCTCTTTTGTTAATTATCCTTGCGCAAGCTTCACTAGATAAAGTCGCATCCCAGTGATTAACAAATTGCATTGGCGCTCTAGCAGGTTTTTTTGACCAGTCATAGTAGGTTCCTGGTTTAGCTTTTAACCCTCCATGGTCGTCCCATAAAATCACCTTCTCCCAAGCGATAGGATATCTATTACCATTGTAAACAATATGCTTATCGCCACTTCTTTTTCTCCGCCTAATAGGAGTAAAACTGTTTTGCATTATTTCTGTCTCTTTCCTCCTTAATGTAGATGGCCCTACCATGCCGTCTGCTTTTATCTTGCATTCTTGCTGAAATAGTTTAACATTTTTGACAAGCTCTTCGTCAAATTTTTCAGCATCGAACCATTCTGGGTTCCAGCCATGCTTTTTGGCTGAATTCAAATTGTATTTTAAAACTTTATTCATTAAAGACTCCTGAGGTTAACTCATGTTAAATATTTTTAAATTTAAAAAAATTATAGATTCTATTAAACTTATTTTTGTTACAGCTATTATGTTAGTAGAAATATGGGCATAATATGCTATTTCAAATATATGGTCACTCCATATTCTTTTATATTGGTTTGTTGTGGTTTTGCAAACTAGTATTATGGGTTTTAAGTAACTTAACTTCTCTATATTATCATAGAGAGTCTTATAAAGATCCAAAAGAACTAAGATACTTTCTTCTTAAACAGGAAAATCAATCCTTGAAAGAAAGAGTATCTATTCTTGAACAAGAAAACCAAACTATAACAAATGCTATTATTGATAATTTCCAAATACGGAAATAGAAAGTTCAATCATGAATAATAAAACTTACAATTTAGACTTTACGATTACTCATTGCGACAATCTCGTATTTGAAGTAGATGCTTCAAACCCCCAAACTGCTTTACAAGCTGGTTTAAACTTAATTAACGATCAAATGGAAGGTTTTACTGGTGGTTATGAAGCCGTACTCAACTCTTGCGTTGAACAGCCTTCTAGTTACACTCCTTTTCAATCTCAAGTACCTTCAACACAAGGTTACGTTTCTTTATCTGACTACTATTCAAAAACTTCACTTTTACCTCAAAATGAAGTTGCTACGCCTCCGCCCCTTCCGTTGACTCCAGGGTACACTCGATTAGTTAACTAGAATGTGGTTATAATTAGAACACTTTTCCTTTTATAAAAAATGGTGTTCCAATGTATCGATTACCTTACCTTGAATTAAAAAAAGACATCTTAATACCTCATCCTGGCTCAGACTATACTTTGTCTTACCCACTAGGCCTTAAGGTGCCGACTAAAAATTTAACTATTGATTCAGTAGAGTATAAAAACCTTTTTATATATATATTAGAAGATGTAAACTCTTCCATTTGCTCTTTGTGCTTGTTGCAAAATGTAGCTTACACTCAAAATGAACAATTAGTTTACTTTACTTCAATCAACAAAGTAAAATTACAAAAAAAAGAAAAAAACACATGCTTAGTAGATTTTATAGACGAAAAAATAATTTCTGACAAAAACAAATCTTATTTAAATAATTTAATTACATTTATAAATCAAACAAAGGAGTTAGAGTTTATATCCAACTCTAACAGTTTTCAGGAAACAGACCTCACGCTTTGCGCTCTATCTAGCTTCCTTTTTTTAACTGAAGAGGATTCTCTTCGAATGTATACTTTACATGATTTTAAAACAAGGTTAAATATAATTTATAACGCTTTATTTTCTACCGTTACTATGATTAAAAATAATCTTGATAACGCTGGGAATGTTTCTAAGCTACCTAGCGTTGTGCAAAGCAAAATTACAAATGAGGAAGCTAGACTGAACAACATAAGTCCTGCTTCCCCTGAGTACTCTGCCACGTTAGATTATCTTGAACTTTTAAAGTCTATACCCTGGACCGTCCAGAAAGAATACACCAGAGATATATCTTTGGCAGAAAACAATTTAAATAACATCCATTATGGATTGGATTGCGTTAAGGATCAATTTTTAGATTTTTTATATTTAGAAAAGCTAACTCAAGTAAAAACTTCTGCATGTTTTTTATTTGATGGTCCTCCCGGAGTAGGGAAAACTTCCTTAGCAAAATCCTTAGCAAAATCCTTTAATAGAGATTTTATATTTATAAGTTTAGCTGGTGTTTCAGACGAAGCTGAAATGAGAGGACACAGGAGAACTTACGCAGGTTCAAAACCAGGCAGGATTGTTTCTGCTTTTAAAAATACTTCTTCCATGAACCCTATAATACTTTTAGATGAAATAGATAAAATTTCAACTACTAACAATTCAAACCCTGTAGAAAACTCTTTGTTAGAACTTTTCGACTCAGAACAAAGGTCTTCTTTTGTAGATAGGTACTTAGAAGTTCCATTAGATCTAAGTAAAGCTATTTTTATTTGCACTTCCAACTCTACTTCGACGATCTCTAAACCTTTACTTGATAGACTTCAAGTAATTAATTTTTACGATTATTCTATCGATGAAAAAGTTAATATTATTGAAGATTTCATTTATCCAAGAATTATTAATGAATATAAATTAAATAAATTTAATTTAACATTAACAAAATCTTTAAAACTGTTTTTAGCAGAAAAATACTCTTTAAGAGAAACCTACTCTATTCTTGCTAACACTTTGAGAAGAAAAGCTAAGCTTTTGTTTAAAAATACTGACGAATCCAAATTCATTGATTTAGATTTTATAAATCAGTTTACAACTAAAAAAGAAAACTCCAGGAGGATAGGCTTTGCTTATAACTTCAACTCTCAACAACAAAAAAATTCCGTACCATGATAAAGTAATTAATACTGCAATTAAAAAAATCGCTGAAATAGATCCAGGTTTATTAGAATTTAACTGGATACTCAGTGGTTCTTTTGCAATAAATTGTCTTTATTCTCCAAAACAATCTTTTAATGATATTGATTTTTACTTCTCGTCTCAAAAAGATTTTGAAGATTGTTACGATTACTTACTCTCGAATACACAAAACATTTTCTACGCTACAGAAAATGCTATTACTTTTAGCAACTTAAACCTTCAACTTATAAATAGATCCTTTCTTGCCCCAGAAAAACTAATTTATACTCATGATTTCACTAATGCAAGTGTTGCTATTACGAACAGTGGTATCTACACAACTAAAGAAACTACTTTCTCCTGGTACAACGAACAACTTGATTTAAGAAATTTTCAAATTTCTAAAGACCCCCCAGCTACTGATTATGAAAAAGTTACTACCTTAATTATACTCAACGCAAGAGTTAATAAATATTTAACTAGGTATGATTTTACACTATCTAATTCTTTTAAAAAGTTTTATTACAACAATCTGAAGTTTTTAAAAAGTTTAGATTCTCAATCTTTTGCAGAGAATGAGCCCTCGATCTATAATTATTATGGTCAAATCGTTAATTATGGCTCTAGTATTGTTCGTGCAATTCATGAAATAGAAGAATTGCTGGATATACCTCAGAAAAACTTCTCTTGGGGTAATCAAGAAACAATCCTTGAAAACTCTTTTTAGGTTAATTATGAAATATGTATGCTTAAATCAAGATTCTTGCGGATTCATAAAAGACGTAGACACTGATAGTCTTTCTAGTGAAGATCTAAAGAATCCATTTAAAAATTGTGAAAACTGTAAATACATTATGGTTTTAGTTCCTTCTGACTTTAATTTTTCAACTCCTATAAATTTAAATTTTATACATAAAATAATAACGAAAAGTGATTAATATGTACAATGATAAGAAAATTTTTACTTTAGTAAATGCTAACCTCTGTTCTAGGACTCGTGATTCAAATCCTCAAGAAGGTTTTTTTGCTGAAAACCCTTCCGCTTGTTCACTTTATAAACTTCCAGAATTGTTTCCTTCTATTGCTGATTATAATGAATATGTAGAATATCAGAATATTAAAATACCATATAAAAGTTCAAGATATGGTTCAGAACCTTACACTGAGAAGCGTGCTTTATATAAAAATTTTATAAATACTAACTTTGACACACCAATATCGAATCTATTCGGTCCTTTGACTACTCAAGCATTTTCTGACACAAACTCTACTATTTGCAAACATTACTCTTTAAAACTCTTTGAATACGATTGGGATTCTCATAAAGTTCTTTTAAACGATTCTACTTATTTGCCACTTTATATAGACAGTACTTCCCCCCTTCACAAAAAGATGTATAATTTTCATCTCGCTTTTAGCCCAGTAGAACTTTCCAAAGTGCAAAGGTGCATACCGGACTACACTGTGTACTCTCCTGAAGATGTTGTCTTTATTGTTTGGAAAAAAAGTAATTATGTTTATAACTTTGATGCAAACGATCAAGATTCTCATCAAATTCACTCTAATATTTCTTATGGAATTTTTAACTATTTAAAAGAAAATATATTAAATTACGACCCTACTCAAGAATCCTCGCCATACAACTTTGTACCTCCAGTACATTCTTGTCCGGACTATAGTGGTATTTCTAGGAACAGATCTTGGTGGGCAGAAGGTAGGACTATAGAACCTATACTTAAAAATTATATTTCTATAGGAAATTCTTGGGATATATTTTTTTTCAAAAACACGCCTTTACAACAATATTTTACAGATTTAGTTAATTCTAATTCTAAAAAAAAACTTAAAGTTTTAAAAGCTCCTTCTTGGAAAACAAAATCTTCAGATAAACAAATTGATTTTACTTATTATACTAAAAACCAATGTTTGAAAAGGCAAGTCAGTTTCATGCCTTACATGAATCAGTACACGATAGTTGCTGATGAAAATAAATTAACTAAAATTAATTTTTTCTCTTTAGTTTCTTGCGGAGATTATTCTGATTTAAATAATATTTCTAGATCTTTAGTTAAATTAATTGAATTTCTTAAACTTTTAACATGGAAAGATGGAATCAGACTTTACAACCCTAGTTTAGTTGAAGAACTTTATAAAGAGATGTATTCTGGTTTAAACCTTTACACTGATTCGCTTTGTCAAAAGCTTACTGAAACTCAAATTGAAGAACTCCTTGAGTGCAAAGACAATCCTTACTCTCCTTTTGATATTGTTAAGAACAGGACTCTCACTGCTTCCCCACGCGTGGATCTTGACCTTACCAATAAGTATCGAAAAATAGATTTACTTTATAATGAGAATCTTAAAAAATTAGCTAATAGCTCTATGCTTAGCAATGCTGCGGAAATTAATAATAATACTAGCAATATTAAAATGATTGTTCGACAAATCGAAACTTATAAACAAAATTTAAAACAAAATATAAATAATTTAATTCAGCTCATAAAGGATATTCATAGTTCTGCTAACTTTATAGCCTCCAATAAGTCTATTTACTCCAATATAAAAAACAAATATTACACTTCTTACAACGATTCGTTGCTAAAAAGCGATTTTTCTTCTGACGACTTTTTTCAAAATCTTTCAAAAGATAATATTTGCTTAACTAGTGTTTCTTATCAAAACCAATTTGGTAAAGTTTTTGAACTTAATTCTAATTCCGACTCGGAATCTTTCTATAAATTTGTTAATGCTAAGAATCTAGAAAAATCCGATTTTTCTATTAAGGAAGTAAAGTTTGTTATAAACAGACTTGTTAAAATACAAATAGATTCAAAAAACAGGTTTGTATACGGAGGACCCTACAAGGTGAAAGTGTCACAAAATAATATTTATATCGCTTTGCTTTACAAGCATTCCTTGTTTGGTGTCGACCAAAACCGTAATTTAACCATCCACCCTCATACAACCTCATTTCAAGGTTCATCTTCTCTTATGACTTATACTAGGGGGTGTTTAGGTGAAGCTACTTCTTTACTTTATAATTCGTTCAGTAAGAATGATTTGAAATTAATTATTCTTTCTGCGATGACCTGGATTACTTCTGCTAATAGTTCTGACCCTTGGGGTAAGAAGTATAGTTGGTTCATTGAATCTTCCGAGTTGAAACAGCTGGAAGACTCCCCCCTTAAAGAAGATGAAGAAGACCTTGATGTCACAGAAGAAGATGTTGAAACATTTTTAACTCAAAACTGTGAAGAAGACCTTGAGGAGGAACCAGAAGAATTCCACACTCTTCAAGATGATGATGAAGAACGCCTTTTAGAGGCTCTCGGTAGTACAGAAGAACCTGTAGAAGAAACTTCAACTACTTCCGAAAACCCCCATGACTCTCCTCAAACAACCCGTTGGCATCCCAACCAATTTTCTGAAGAGCAGCAGAGTTATGTCCCAGCGTTCACTCCCCAAAATACAAATTCGTAAAGGATTATTATGAAAAATATTACAAGTTTTAAATCTTTAAATTTAAAACCTACTATAGTCGTTTCTCACGAAACATTACAAGCGATTAAACATATCGTTTCATTAGCACCTCAAGAAGCTCAATGGTTTCATACAGTTGAACCAAAACAGTACGAATCTTGTCCAGGCGAAGTCTTCCTTCACCTCTCTACTAAACTTTACATTCCTAAACAAAACACTTCTGCCGCCCAAGTAGATAGTAATAGTTCTATGATGATAGAATTTTATCACGAGCTTAAACAGGAATATGTAGATCAAGACATTGTCAATCAAAAGCTTAGCGCTATGACTTGTTGGTGCCACAGTCATGTCAACATGAACCCTTCCCCTTCCGGTCAAGACGATTTGCAATTTAACGGTTTTATTAATTCTGCTATTGACCAGAATCAATCCTCTTGGCAGTTAATGCTAATCTTTAATAAGAAAGATGAATTTTACTCTCGAGTCTGGGATCCTGCTTCTGGTTTAATATTTGAAGGCGTAGATATTCAGATTTCAACACCTTATGATTTTGCTTACATAAATAAGGCAGCTAAAGAAAAGTTTATTAAACGTACTTACACTAAAGGTTTTAGTAAGACTAATAAGATTTTCAAATCTAAGCTTTATAATGACAATTTGTCTTTTTTTGAAGATTTTCAAAACTCAAACTTGCCAGACTTTACTGTGGATTCTGTCAACAGCAATATATCTGACGATTTATTGGACAGAATTTACTCCAAAACTTATGTTGACGCATCTACTTGGCATCTCAAACCTGTAAGAAACAGAAACTTACCACCAGAAACTATTAATGACGAAATTCTTAACTTTTTAGATGATCAAGAAGCTTTGTGGTTTAGTTTTATTGTAGACGGTAAAGTAGATAAACTTAAAAATGTTTACAGTACAAGTCAAGTTGAGAACTACATGGCTCGCTACTCTTCGAAAGTTGACGAACGTATTTTAACTTATTTAGCCAACACTTCAGACACTGTTTCTTGTTTACATAAGAAATTCACACTTTTATTTTCTTTGACCGACTGTCCTACTAAAGCAAAATTTTTACAAACAATAATAAACTTTAACCTATAAGGATTAATATGACACAGGTAAGTTTTCTAAGACATGGTGCTTTTTTTGGTCCTGAAGATGCAGAAAATAAAACTTTCTGCATTGTTGGGGTTGGCGCTACGGGGTCCTGGGCAGCTCTTACTGCTGCAAAAATGGGTTGGCACAAGTTTCAAATTTGGGATTTAGATTTAGTAGAATCTCACAACCTTCCGAATCAAGCTTATAACGCTTCTCACATTGGTATGAAGAAGGTGGATGCTCTCGAATCTGTACTTAAAGAGTTTAACCCTTCCGTAATCGTAGAGAAACACGACTACTTTTTTGATTCAGATAACTCAGACCACGTATCAGAGTTATCTGATTATTTATTTATAGCAGTCGACAGCCTTGATACAAGAAAAGGTATCTATAAAGCCGTCAAACTCCATCCCTTCCTTAATCTTATTTTTGAGACTCGTATGGGTTTTACTCATGCAGAACTTAACGTAATTTCGCCATCTGACATTATAAAAATAGATCAAACTATTTCTATGCTTAAGACTGATGAGGAAGTCACCGAAGCAGCATGTAACGAAAGAATTATTTCTACTTTAGTCATGATTGTTTCTAGTGTATTGGTGCATAATTTATGCTATCATGCGTCTTCAAGTAGAAATAATGTAACCTTTACTAATTATGGTAAAAGTTTATTTAACTTGTCTCCCCAACTAACATTACATCACTTTTAACAAGAGGCCATTATGTCCGACAATAACTATAAGCAAGTATTAATTGACTTAGCTACTAAAATTACTCAAGCAGCCGACGATGCAGATAAGTTCGATAGAGGTCAAGATGTTGCAGGTCAACGTCTTAGAGCTTTATTCTTAGAACTTTCTAAACAATCAAAAGAGCACCGTCAAACTATCCAAAACATTCGTAATCAACGCAAACAATCTTCTTAATAAGGAAAAGTACATTTATGTCTACCGTAACTTTAATTGTAATTCCCGGGCCTGGCGCCCGTAATGTAAATATTCAAAACCAAATGACAGTAGCAGATCTTGTTTCTCAAGAAACTCTGCACGGAAGAGATATTATTCTCAATGGACAAGGCATTATGCCTCAAGACTATCAGACTACTATTCTTGCTCAAGGCATGGAAATCTTTGCAACAGGAAGCGTAAAGGGTAACGCAAGTCGCCCCTCTAACGCTCCTAGTCAAACCGGACGACCTTCTGGAGGTGGCAGAGGTAATAACGCTCCACGAGGAAAGTAGTATGGGCGCTGCTAATTTTTATTGCACTTCCTCCGGACCTACTGTTCAAGAAGCTTTCACTGATGCTGTAAGAGAAGCACAATGGGAATATGGTCATGGAGGCTATACTGGAACTATTGCTGAAAAAAGTAGCTTCACTATGGCTTCTAACAAACCTTTGTCTTCTGAAGAAGCTAACCATTTAGCAAATTTACTTATGGATACAGATTATAAAGATAAGTGGGGGCCTGCCGGTTGTGTAGAGATAGCATCAACCCTCTCTTCCAATGATACCAACTCTACTCTTCAAACTTCCAAAACTAAACGATTCTTATTTTTCGGCTGGGCTTCCAGCTAAATCGTTTAACTCTGGTGCGTCATGCACCGAAACAACTTAAAATTTTTAACGAAATGATTTTTCAAAAAGAGCTTTTTAGCTCTTTTTTTATATAAAAAGAAAGTATTAACAATGTCTATTACCGTAACTTTAGTAGTAATTCCTGGCCCAGGTGCCCGTTCTGTTTCATTGCCTACAAATGCAACTCTTTCCGACCTCGTTTGCCAAGAGAATCTCCATGGTAGAGATATAATCATGAATGGTCAAGGTATTACCCCAACTCAACTTCAACAAACTCAAGTTCTCAATAGTGCAGAAATTTTTGCAACAGGAAGTGTAAAGGGTAATAATTCTAATGTAACTTTAGTAGTAATTCCTGGTCCAGGTGCCCGTTCTGTTACTGTTCAGCAAAATACGACTATTGCTGATCTTGCTTGTCAAGAGAACTTACATGGTAGAGATATCATTGTTAACGGGCAAGGCATTCCCGCTAACCTTTGGGCAGAAACTTTAATTTTCGCCGGCAGTGAGATCTTCGCTACTGGCAGCGTAAAGGGTAACAATGTTTAAGATTATTGATCAAGTAGTCACTGTAGGGTCGGGAGCAAAGCAAGCTTATGTAAATGCAAAAGAAATTAGTTCTTCATGGAAAATGCAATATAATAAATCTGCTGAATTACTAAATACTAAAAAGTATATTATTGTAGATAAAAATATTTACTCCTCCGTTTCTGACGCTCTCAATAATATCGATCAGAAAAAATTAACTGATTTCGGTTTCACAGAAAAGATAGCAGCTTGCTACATCTTAACAGACAGTAGATATCTGTTTATCTCATTTGGAAAGGCTAATTCCCAATATGAAAAATAAACTCACTGCAGTGATAATTACCGGAACTCCTCAAGAAATATCTAGTATTATTAATGCTTCTTTTGCAAATTCAACAACTCTTGATTCTATATTAGAGCTCCCACAAATTGCAAAAGTATTTAATAAGCCTAAAATTAAATACAAGTACTACCGCCCAACCTACAGCTCTTCCTTTTCCCTTCTCACTAAAAAGCAAGCCAAGGTAGTTAAGAAGTACTTGTCCAATCACGTTTCATTCAACTTCAAAGACTTGAGGACCTATGTAAACTCAAATCTCACTGCCAATAAAGTCACCAACGCATCTTTAAGCACCTTCTTAAACAGCCAAAACTATAAGCGTTACCAATGCGTTACTCAAGATTCTAAAACTTACTATTCTTGGGAGAAAAATGATGCCTGATTTTAATTTTGAGAATTACTTTACTTGCGAAAGAATAAAAAAAAACTCTTTCATATATCGTTGGAACTTAAACAATACTCCTCCGTCCCCAATTGATAGAATTCTAATCATGGCTGATCTTATAAATACTTGCCGCTCCGCAAACCATTTAATAAACTTGAGACCCGACAAAAGGCTTCGTGCTAAAGGGCTACATGTTTTGTTTGCAAACCAAACCGATCCACTTGAGTAAATTTACTCTATACCAGAAATGTCTTTAAAAAATCTATTATTTGTAATATAAGAAAAAACCTCTTTTTTTTCTTATACTTTTTGTCAAAACTCTTTCTTTTTCACAATATTGAAACTTCTCTTTCATTAGGAATATAATCTTATTATTCTTTAAAGAAGGAGAACAAGATGAAAGAATTAGAATTGTCTAAAGATCTTATCGATGCAATTTACAAAAAAAACTCTATTGAAATTTCTGAAACAGATTTTTTTACTCAAAATGAATATTTAATACTTCAATCTTCTTCAAATTCCGCTTTAGTGAAAAAAAAGAATAATAGCTTTTTTTTAATTGAAAATATAAAAGATATACAAGGAGTCCACCCTAAAGACTCTCGCCAAAGGTGTTTTTACGACTCCCTTTACGACAAGGATGTTTTAATGACAGTTGCTTTAGGTAAAGCTGGCACAGGTAAAACTTTACTTTCTATAGCTTATGCATTGAATCAATATTTTAAAAATGGCAAAGACATAGTTTTAATAAAACCTTCAGTTTACGTTGGAGGGAATTCCAATGTAATGGGTATACTACCCGGCGACTTGAATGATAAGATGGCAGGAATAATGAGCAGTTACATGGTTCATATAAATTCATTACTCGGCAGAAACTCTGAACATTATATTTACGAAATGTTAGAAAACGACAAATTAAAGTACCTCCCTGTTGAACTAGCAAGAGGCATGTCTTTAGAAAACGCAACTGTTATATTTGATGAAAGTCAAAATGCCAATATACATACTATGAAAACTATTGTTTCTAGAGTTGCTAGTTCTAGCAAGTTAATATGCTTAGGAGATTTAGGTCAAATAGACGCCCCATTCAGAAAAAAAGACTCTGGTTTAAGTATTTTTATAGACTCAGATGCTTTTAAAAACTCTTTACACACTTCACAAATTGAATTAAAATCACAGTATAGGTCAGTTCTGGCAGATCTATGCGAATCAATTACAGACGAATATTATTTTAATAAAAAGGAATAGAATGTTTCCAACTTCATTTAATGTATACAAGAAAAGTGCCGCAGCTCAATTTACATTGTTGCCCCCTCGTAGAGACGACAACGGCCGTATCCAAAAGACAGGTGCTGTACTTCTTGAAATGGCTCCAAGTCAAGGTGAAAAAAGTTATGATTGGAAAAATCAAAAAGTCACTTTTGCGTTTGGCATTTCAGACTTAGTAAATTTTTTCGACGACCCCTCTTCCTCTCGCTGGGGCTCCTTCTATCATGATAATGATGGTGTTGGAAAGAAGCTCACTATTAGTCCTGGCGAAGGTAAGTATGCAGGCACTTACATGATGGGTTTATCCGCTGGAGATAAGCGAGTTTCGGTCTCTCTAAGTCAAGGTGAGTTTCAAGTTTTAGGAAGATTGTTTAACGCAGCATTACCTAAAATTTTAGGTTGGTAATGAGATTTAAAATTACTACCTCTGATTCAGAACTTAATTTAACTCTCCACGACCTTTTCGTACAAATACTGAGTCAAGCTTTTCAAGATTTTGAAAACAACAAAAACTACGATTCAGATTTAATTGTTGAGCAGATCAACAAAATATTATCTTCGAAAGAAGATTTACTTCTTAACTCTAGTAATAAGCAAATATACTCTATTTACTTCTTAGCTGGATATTACTACAAAATATTTATGAATAAAAACAATGTAACTATTGAAAAACAATAAGGTGAAATTATGTTTTCGTATAGAATTAAAGTAAGAAAAATTAACAGCGCAAAGCTAAAAGGTGTTGCCACTCTGATTATAGACGATGTTTTAGAAGTCGATGGCTTCAAAATTATCGATGGCAGCAAGGGTCTTTTCGTCTCCGTACCTTCTCACAAAGGTACAGTTATGGAAGATGGCGTAAAGGTGGATAAGTATTTTGACGATGTTCGATTTCCTGGCGAACAAGCCCAAGAGGTAGGCCAAGAAATTAAAAACTCTATTTTGCAAGAATACAATGCTTTAGCAGACCCTCTTGCTTCAAACATTACTCAAAGCAATGCTGTTAAAGCAAAGCAAACTGCCGCTACCGTTTCGACCCAGACTACTTCCACCAACTCCTCTCCTCCAAGAGATAGAAAACCTTTGTGGGGCTTTTGATGCCTGACAAAAAAGAAATAGAAAGTCCTACTTCTGAGCAAATAATGGAATCTTTAAAAGAAGGCGCAGAGATATATACTGCAATTACTGAATCTTTTATAGCTGATTTTATCTTTTATAACAAAACGCTTTACGAGTGGGCTAAAGATTTACAAATCAGTATTCCTTCAACCAAAGATCTTGATATTGTAAGTTTTCGACAAGTTTTAATCAATTTGGCTAAAAATCTTCAAGTAGCTAGTAATTACTTTTCTATTGCTTGCTCTATGGTTGACGCTATTCATGGTGGCAACAATATGAAACGCTCAGACATTATCACTTTGCTCGTCAATAATTATGCAGTTCAAGGCGCTAAGCGTCCTGCTGCTACTGTAATTGAAAAAATGGCTGATAGTTATCTATCTAATACAGTTTCTGCAGAAAAAGCAGCTAAAATAGTTAAAAATTTTTGGAAGCAAAGAGTGGACACCTTGCTTGAATTACGTAAAGTTTTCGAACAAATAGGACTGTCCTTATCTGTAGAAATGAAATTTACATCTCAGTAGATTGGAGGTAACGTGTATGATGGATTACTTCTAGGTATTTTAACCTGGCTTAGCTTTGTATTTTCTTTTATTCATTTTCCTAAAATAATAAAAACATTACTATTAAAAAATTTTCTTATTACTGATATTCTTTCTGTATTGACTTCTTTTTTTCTACTCACTAGTATATCTAAATCTTTAGTCGCCGTTATAGCATCCATGTTTTGCGGATTGCTAGTAAACGTCACTTTAGTGATTTATCAAAAATACACACAAGTGTATCTCTAAAAGGAGTCAATATGTCTTTTGTGTTTTCTGAACACGCTAAATCTTTATTAAAAAACTACTATATGGATTCAGCAGAACACAATCCTGAACAAGCCTTTTTTCGAGCAGCACACGCATATACAAACAATAAGGAACTTGCAAATAGAATTTATGATTATGCTTGCAAAGGTTGGTTTATGTTTAGTAGTCCTATCCTTTCTAATGCAAATCGTTCTGGGTTGCCAATATCATGCTTCTTGACTTACGTGCCTGATACTATAGAAGGACTCGTCCAGCATACTGAAGAGTTGCGCTGGATGTCTGTGATGGGTGGTGGCGTTGGCGGCCACTGGTCAAGCGTAAGAGCTATATCTAAAAAAAGCCCTGGACCAATACCTTTTCTCAAAACAGTTGATGCAGATATGGTTGCTTATCGACAAGGTTCTACTAGAAAAGGTAGTTACGCTGCATACCTTAATGTAAGTCATCCAGACATTATTGAATTTATGAATATTCGATTGCCTACAGGTGGTGACTCAAATCGTAAATGCTTTAATTTGCACAATGCAATCAACATTACGGATAATTTTATGCAGGCCGTAATAGCTGGAAACTCTTGGAATCTTCTTGATCCTAACGACAGTTCAATTAGGGACACTGTAGATGCAAGAACTTTATGGAAAAGAATACTTGAAGTTCGCTTTAGAACAGGTGAACCATACCTTAACTTTATAGATGAAGCTAATCGTAAACTTCCAAAACCTTTAAAAGAGAAAGGACTTAAAATCAATGGATCTAACTTATGCAATGAAATTCACTTACCTACATCCTCTGATAGATCTGCGGTATGCTGCCTATCATCTTTAAATTTAGAATATTTTGACGATTGGAAAGATACTTCAATTATCCAAGATCTTATTGAATATTTAGATGACGTACTTCAATATTTTATTGATAACGCACCACCTAGTTTGCAGAGAGCAATTCGCTCTGCTAAGGGAGAAAGATCTTTAGGTCTTGGAGCTATGGGCTTTCATAGCTACTTGCAGAAACATTTGCTTCCTTTTGAATCTATTTATGCAACTTCAGCTAATAGAAAGATTTTTTCCCATATTAAAGAAAAAGCTTCTTTAGCAACTAAACGTCTAGCACAGACTAAAGGTGAATATTTGGATGGTTTAGGTTCTGGAGATAGGAATTCACATCTTCTAGCTATTGCTCCTAATGCAAACAGCTCTATTATACTTTCGGTATCACCTAGTATTGAGCCTTGGAAAAGTAACGCTTTTACCCACAGGACTAGAGCAGGTAGTTTTTTACATATAAACAAGTATCTGCATAAAATTTTAATAGAACACTCTTTAAACCAACCGGAATCTTCTCAAATTCAATGGCTAGATGAACAAATTCAAAGTGTAATTCTAGAACAAGGTTCTGTTCAACACCTCGACTATTTGACTAAACATCAAAAAGAAGTTTTCAAAACTGCATTTGAAATTGATCAAATGTGGGTTGTAGATCACGCCGCCTCTAGACAAGCTTATATTTGCCAAGGTCAATCAGTGAACCTCTTCTTCCCTTCAGGGTCAGACATTAATTATGTCAACTTAGTGCATTTAGCTGCGTGGAAAAGATTGTTAAAAGGTCTTTATTATTTAAGGACTAGTGCAGGTATTACTGCAGAAAAAGTTTCTGCTAAAGTAGAAAGACGTACACTTAAAGATGTAGAGGAGTGCTTATCATGTCAGGGTTAACCGAACATTCAAAAACTTATAAACCTTTCAAATATCCTTGGGCTATGGAATATGCTGAAGCTCACGAGAAAATACACTGGGGAACTTGGGAAGCCAAACTTCAAGAAGACCTTAATCAGTGGAAATCTAATGATATTACCGAATTAGAAAAGAAACATATAACTAACATTTTAAGAATATTTACACAGTCAGATGTGGCTGTCGGAGGAAATTATTGTGAACTATTTATTCCACGCTTTTGCAATAACGAAATACGGAATATGCTTCTCAGCTTTGCTAATAGAGAGGGTACTCATCAAAGATCTTATGCGTTGCTCAACGACACTCTTGGATTAGATGAATCAGAGTATTCTGTATTTTTAGATTATAAAGAAATGGCTGATAAAATTGATTTTATGACTCAGCCTCCCAAAACTATGAAAAAGAAAGATCAGAATCTTGCTTTCGAGTTAGCGCGTAGTGTTTGTAACGAAGGAATGTCTCTATTCTCAGCATTTGTAATGTTACTTAATTATCAACGTTTTGGAAAAATGAAAGGTATGTGTGAAATTGTAGAATGGAGCATTCGAGATGAAACAATACATGTCGAAGCAATGACTAAACTATTCCACACTTACCTAGAAGAAAACCCTCATTTAGTTACAGATACTTTAAAAAGCTATATCTATTCTAATTTTACTAAAGCCGTCGATTTAGAAAATGATTTAATAGATTTGATCTATCAAGATACGAAGATCCCAGGCCTTTCCAAAAAGTCTATTAAACTTTATGTAAAATATTTAGCTGACAGACGTTTACTGCAACTAGGGCTAAAACCTCTCTTCAAACAAAAAGAAAACCCTCTACCTTGGTTAGATTGGATAATCTCTGGAGATTCTTTCAAAAACTTTTTCGAAGGTACGGTTACAGATTATAATGCTTCAGGTTTCTCTGGAGATATAAATTGGAATTTAATTAACTAGAAAGGACTATAGATGTCACAACGAAAGTATATTAACGATTATGTAAATGAATCTTATAACAATGCTAAAGACAAAGGTTGGCACGAACAAGAAAGATCTGTTGGGGACCTTATCTGTTTGATGCATAGCGAACTTTCTGAAGCGCTTGAAGAATACAGGAATGGAAAAGCTCCTTCAGAAGTTTATTTTAATGAGAATAATCCTGAAAAACCTGAAGGCATCCCAGTGGAACTTGCTGATTGTATCATTAGGATATTTGATTTTTGTGGATTATATGGCATAGATCTAGAAAGTGTGTTAAACCAAAAGATGGCATATAACTTAACAAGATCACACAGGCATGGTGGTAAGAAAGTTTGAGAACATTTTGGAACAGCAAGATTTGGACTATCTGACTGAAGAAGATTATAGGAGAATAGTAAAAGCAGTTTTTGATTCAGCTTTAGTTGATTATACTAAACTGCAACATGCTAAAAATAGAAATAAAAAATTTTTACAAGAATCATATGAAAATGTAATATTAATGTTCTTTGATAAAAATTTTATATTTGAAAATTTCCGTAGTCTTGAAGATGGTGTAACTAAGCTTTCGTTCCAAGACCTTATTAAATACTATTTAAACAAGCACACAATAGATATGAAAAATATACATAATCACATAGCAGATTATTCAATGGAATACTGGTGGGAAAAAAACTTTCACGATCTTCAAGTTCCGGCCAACATAACTATCGCTGGAATTGTTTGGACTATAGTTAATAGTCCTGCAACTTCTTATATAGATTATGAAAATAAAAGAATTTACTGCCCTACTCGAAAAATCGGTAGTGATAGAGTTTTTTACAAAACTTGCTTAAAGTTAATTTTGGAATCTTCTGAAATATCTCTATCTGAAGAAGAAACCACCTCTCTATTCAAATTTTTCTATCTGTTTTTAAAAATAAACTCTCCTTTAGAACAATATAAAAAATGACTAACTTAGAAATTTTCATCTATTCATCTTTTACTTTACTCGTTTATTTTTTAAGTAAACTAAACAATAAATATCAAGCGTCAACAAAACTTCTAGATGCTTTTGTAGAAGAAATAGAAAATTTAAATATTTTAAATAAAAAATACCAAGATCGTACTTTAGAATTAGAACTAAAGATTTCTCAACAACAAGAGTCTAATAATACTCAAAAACAACTTTTAGAAGAAAAGTATATTTCTCAACTAAAAGATATAAGATTAGATAGTTTAACTTACGCTTCAGCTTTAGAAAAATTAAAACTTGAAAACGAAGCCCTTATAAATTCTCATGAAGTTGATATAAAAAAAACTATTGAACAAACAAGAAAAGACACTATTAAAAGGTCTAGGTCTGTTCTTAGGGGTCAAGCAACAGAACATTTAGCACCTTATATATTGCAAGAAACAAACCCCAAGGACTATCGTTTCTTAGGTAGTCCTATTGACTATATTTGTTTTGAAGGTCTTTCTGATGTTTTGGATGGAGTCTCAAATGAGATTCTATCTTTGCATTTTATTGACATCAAAACAGGTAAAGCCTCTTTAAGTAAAAGTCAACGCAAGATACGAGATGCTATTAAAGATTCTCGTGTTAAATTTTCAGTAATAAACTTAGATAAAGAAATAGAAAAACAAAATGATAAAATTAAGAAAGAACATCCAACTACAAGTTTTGAAGAAAGTTAATATTAAAGATAACTGTTGGAATATGCCAGGCGGTGGTTATTTAAACCCCGGCACAATTGTACGAGTAGTTAGCGGACCCACTAGCATTTCTGACGTTCCATTTGAAGTAATAGAAGGTTCCGGTAAAATTACACATAGAAATCCTGATAGTGAAATTACAAGAGACATTAAACCTGGTTCTAAAGGTTTTTTTTTCTCTCAAGCTCATAAAACTGTAGCACCATATGATTATGGCAAGCTAGACCCTTCTTACTTTGAAGAGGTGCTTGTTAAATGAAAAATAAGTACTCCTATACTATCCATAATGTAATCGCCCACCCTCTAATGGAACTCCTACATTTGTTTGGTTTTACCGAATTAGGAAATAAGATACATGACGCAACCTTGCCAAAACAACAGCAACGAAACGAGCCACCCTCTTCGCCAAAGTTGGGATGACTATTTTATGAATATTGCAAACCAAATCTCGACTAGATCTACTTGCCCTAGAAAAAGAGTTGGTTGTGTAATAGTAAGAGACAAAACTATAATTGCAACAGGTTATAATGGCTCACTCCCAGGCGAACCGCACTGCGATACCCATAGTTGTTTTCTCCAAAATAATCATTGTGTTCGAACTATACATGCAGAGACTAACGCTATTAATCAAGCTGCAAAAAATGGCGTTTCTTTACAAGGTGCAACTATATATTGCAATGTGGAACCGTGTTGGAATTGTTATAAAAATATAATTTCAGCAGGAATTACAAAGATACGCTATAGAGACTCTTATGGAAACAAGTCTCATTTACATCAAAACTGTATTTTACGCAATCTTACAAAATACAAAAAGATAGAATAATTTTTATCAACTTATCTTACGCTTAAGGTGTTTGAAAAATACGAAAGGATTGCTAATGGCAATTAAGAAAATTACTGGTATTCCCGAAATTGATGCTATTGCGAATAGCATGAGTAAAAAATTTGGCAAAGACAATGCAATATCTTTAGGTCCAAAATATGAAAAAGTCAAAGCCATTTCTACAGGTTCTGTTACTTTGGATTCCGCTTTGGGTGTTGGAGGTTTACCTTCTGACCGTGTCGTGGAGGTTTACGGCCCCCCGAGTGCTGGGAAAACATCTCTTTGTTTACAAATTGTAAAATCTTATGTAGACACTTATGGATATGATAGAGTCCCTGTCTTCGTAGATTTGGAGCGTACTACTGGGTTAGACCTTATCACCTCTATGGGTATCGACGCTAGCAAGATGGTTTTTTGTTACCCCGACACTGCTGAAGAAGCCCTTCAGCTATGCCAGGATTTAGGTAAAACTGGCAAAGTTGGAGTTATTGTTTTCGACTCTATCGACGCTGCGCAGTCAGAAAGAGATACTAAACGTCTTATGAATGAGATGGGCGTAGGCGACCTGCCTAGACTTCTTTCTAAAGCTTTACGTGCAATTAGTAAAATTAGCGTAGACCATGATTGCTTATACTTATTTATCAACCAGGTTCGCATAAATATTGGCGTTATGTATGGTAACCCAGAAACTACTTCTGGCGGTAATGCTATTCCATTTTATGCTTCCGTCAGATTGCGTGTAAGTTCCAAACCAAGTTCAGATGCACCCAATACTCTTGCAATGAAAGTTAAAGTTGTAAAAAATAAAGTAGCTCCCGCTTTAAACAAAGTAGCTGAATTTAATTTTGAATGTGCAAAAGGTACTGATAAAATCATGGATTTGATTGGTTTAGCTAAGGATATGGGTCTTGTACGTTTTGCAGGCTCTGCTGTAAAGTGGAAAAATCCATCTTTAAATGAAGAAGAAACTCTTTGTACTGGCGGTAAACTAGGCTTGAAAGCTTTAATAGAAGAAGACTCAAGATATTTTGAACATTTTAAATTAATCTGCACTGGTAAAGAAAGTAGTATTTTCAATGACGGAACACAACCACAAGAAGTGCTCTCATCAGAATCACAACAATTGCTCTCATAAACATTCAACTGATCATTTTAAACAGAAAAGTGACCCAACTGTTCACAAAAATCCTTCTGAAAAACCTTATGTACACTTACATGTACATACTGAGTATTCTCTTTTAGACGGCATCAATAAGGTAAGCAGACTTCCAGCCTATGCTAAAAGTCTTGGCATGCCTGCCGTTGCTATGACTGATCATGGTAATATATCTGGTAGTTATAAATTTTATAAAGAATGCAAAAAGCAAGATATAAAGCCTATTATTGGCATGGAGGCTTATTACACAGTTAATGACCGCACTGCTAAGGAACCAGACCATTTAGGCAAATCTTATTATCATTTAATCTTACTTGCTCAAAATAATACTGGCTTGCACAACCTTATGAAGTTGAGCTCTTATGCTTATACTGAAGGTATGTATAGGAAACCTCGAATAGATGATGCTTTAATTGCTGAGTACTCAGAAGGTTTAATTGCTACCACTACTTGTCTAGGTAGTAGGGCTAGTCAATTGATACTTATGGGCGAAAAGAAAGCTGCAGAAAGTTTAATACTCCACCATAAGGAAATGTTTAAAGATCGTTTTCTTGTAGAGCTCCAACTGCATAAAGATGAAGAACAGCAACAAGTTAATAAAGTCTTGCAAGAAATAGCTTCAAAACACAACTTGCCTATGGTACTTACTTGTGATTGTCATTACACTCACGAGCACGACAAAATGCATCACGAGGCAGCGCTTTGCTTACAAACTAAAACTACTCTTTCTAATGAAAAGCGTTTTAGTTTTGGCGATATCGATGTTCACTTCGCTTCTCACGATTGGACTTGGGGTCACGCAAAGCAACAAGGTATGCCTTATGATGTGATTAGCAATACAGTACACCTATCTGACATGATAGATAGTGATACTTACTTTATGGACAGGATGAACCGTTACCCTAAGTTTCAAGAGCTTCCAGAGAATATGACTTCTTTGGAATTCTTAACTTTAGAAGCTCAGCATGGTCTTTATGATAGATTTGGAGCTATCCCGCCAGAAACCTACAAGCAAAGATTGAATCATGAATTAAAAGTTATAAAAAAAATGGGTTTTGCTGATTATATGCTTATTGTGTCGCAATTCATGAATGGTGCTAGAGATTACGGAGTTATGCATGGTCCTGGACGAGGTTCTGCAGCTGGTTCTCTCATTGCTTACGCTTTGAGAATTACAGAAATAGATCCAATTAAATACGATCTTGTTTTTGAACGTTTCTTAAATATAGGTCGCGCTGCTAAACCTTTAATTTTCAACAGAGAGATGGCAAAAACCGCTGACTCCTCAGCGATACCTTTTTAATTTTTGAAAGACTTGGCTACGACTAATAAAACTAAAGAGCAAATCAATAAAATAGCTCAAACAACAATTCCATAACAAAATACTCATATTACTCATCTATACGCAACAACTTTGCTAACTCTTTAGGAAACAAAATGAAAATTGACCTTATACCTAGATTTTGGCGTAACAATTCTCCTGCCAAAAGCTATACTAACAATTACTGGACTGATGGTCCTAATCTCTACAGCTACAAGGTGCCAATCGGAATTACAACTGCTGATGGGCGTAAAATCTTGTACGACTATACTGTATCTACAGACAATTTCATATCCGCCACTACTAGTAGGCATGTTAATCTAGCTGCATTTTATGCAGATGAAAAAATTAAACCTAATAACCTTGATTCTTGAAGTACTATTTTATAATTTTAAAAACTCTTAAAGGCTTTTTATGTTAAGTATTATTATTGACCCTTACAGCCCCTTATACAAATCTTTAAAAGACTGCTTTACGAATACTGAAGCTATTAATGTTTGTCAAAAAATGGTTAGTTATGACGCTATTTCAATAGCAGAAAAACTTCATTACGATCTTACAACTTTTTATAAAATAGAATTTGAAAAACAATCAGAAGCTAGAGATGTATTTAAAATACTAGTAGCTTCTTCTGACTATTCTTTCTCTGAAAAAGAAAAAGGCATTTTTATTACAAACTTATATGTAAAAATTAGAAGTTTAGATTATTATAAAAAGAAATACTGGGGGTAGTTAACACCCACTCTTACACCTTCTAACGCATGGTAGCATCCATCTTTTCATGAGGACAACCTTTCTTGAATAAAGTAGATTATTTAAAGTACATTAACAATTATATCAACGAGCAAAGATATAATCAAATCGACGAAGATTTTTTAGAGTATGAAGTTGTTATGGCTTCTGATCAAGATATAGAAAGAATATACAATTTATTAATAGAAAAAAATTCTATCTCTAACGCAGAGCTCCTACCCAACCCTCACAACTCTATTTTACTTTATACTCTCGACCTAACTGATGAGTTTGATTTTTCTAAAGAAAGATCTGATATGATTGATGGCGCACCACCCGACGTAGACATCGATCATGACGCTTTAGACAGGGAAAAAGCGATTGAGTGGTGTGTCGATTATTGGGGGCGTGAACGAGTTGCAAACATTATCACTCATGGCACTTTCAAACCAAAGTCTTTAGCTAGGTCTTACTATCGCATACACGAAGGCGACAATGAAGAGCTGAACAACCTTCTCAAAAGAATCCCTCCACCTAAATATGGCAAAGAAGCTACTTTAGAAGAAATACTAGAGGAGAACCCCGACTTATCTGAAGATGAACGTTATTCTGCTTTTCTCGAATTTGCAGATAGAATAGAGGGTATGGTCGCTAATTTTGGTATTCATGCTGCTGGTATAATCATATCAGATAAAGAAATCAGTGACAGTATCCCTCTTTGGAAAAACTCTAAAGCAGATCGCATTACTCAATACGACAAGGACGAATGCGAAGAACTTGGTCTTCTCAAATTCGACTTCCTTGGTATTGACACACTCTCTATTATTAAAGAGTGCAAGAAACTAATTAAAGAAAACCATGACATAGATATTGAGCCCTATTCAATTCAAGATGAAGATGAACTTGCTTACAAGTATCTAAATAAAGGTTATTTAACCGGTATTTTCCAAATGGAAACTTCAGGTACAGCTAAAAGGCTTATTAGATCTATAAAACCATCTTCCATTGAAGATCTTAGTGCTATCAGTGCTATTAATCGCCCAGGCCCTCTACAAGCAGGGCTTGATAAAGTTTACGTATCTAACAAACTTAATAATTCTCCTCCTAAAGATTTACCAAAAAATGTTGCTGAAATATTAAAAGCTTCATACTGGACTCTCATTTATCAAGAACAAATCATGAAACTTTTTACTGATCTTGCTGATTTTACTTCTCAAGAAGCTGATGATGTCAGGCGCGCTATGGGTAAGAAGAAAATGGCTGTTTTAGAAAAATACAAAGAAAAATTTATCTCAGGTGCTCAAAAAACAGGCGGCTTGCTTGAAAATTATGCAAATCAACTATGGGATGACATTTTGGGCTTTGCTGATTATTGTCTAGCAGGTAACACTAAACTTATGATTCCTACTAAGCATAATTCTTCTTCTCAAATAAAAGACTTAGTTGAAAATCAATATTCTGGCTTTGTACTCTCTCACGATGGTGGTGACTCTACCCCTTTTGTAGCTCAAAAAGTTTCTCAATGGCACTATAAAGGAATTCAACCTGTTTACAGATATAATTTATCTGATGGATCTTTTGTAGATTGCACTTCTAATCATAACTTTTTGCTTAAAAAAAACTTAAAAATGAAACCTATTGAACATATTTATCAGAATAATTTAGAATTATATTCTTTAAAAGAACAATAGGCTTGATTTTTCTCGCTTCTCTAAAATACTATTTACTTAAAAAGAGGTTTTTCATGACAACTCATATAAAGAACTCACAGCCTGCAACTAGGATTGTAGTAAGTGACGGTTCAAGCCTAAATGTAGACACTATAAATGTTCAAAAAGATCTTCCAGAAGATATCATTAATCGATTTATACCTCAGTACTTTTCAATTGACTATGAGCTGATAAATTCTGCGACTAAAACATTCGTACTTCCTAAAAAAGTACACTCTAAATTTTTAAATCATGTCAATCTTTTAGTCGATCAGAACTATATTAAGAAATTTACTGTACCAAACAATCTTGTTGATTCTGAGGGGATATCTCTTTATGGGTTTGCTATAGGTTTAAACAATGATTCAGTTGTTTTTAGTGATACTCTTTATGAGACTTTGGATCTTACGTCTGAAATATTTTTAATTTATACACCTGCATAATGGAGAAACCATGGCCGATTTACCTAAATATTACTCTGGCTTAATTAATATTGAAGCTCAGAACGGAGCCAATATCACTTTAGGTGATATAAACCACTATACAGCTAGTGGTGATATTAAAACTTACGATTTTAGTCACCTCATACCTGCTCATAACACTCTTGACGATAATGGCAACCCCGCTTATCTTAAGACGTTAGAATTACCTTATGTACCTATTAAAGATTCTTTTATCTTGGTTTTGGATGGCATGATTATGTCTTCTGCGGAGTCTGTAAATCCTGATATTCAAGCAGCTTCACCAATAGTTATTGGGGACTACAGATTTCTCGATGAAAGAACAATTGAATTTTTGTTTGAAGATGGCTTAAAAGCACAAGATGAAACTGACACACCTGTTTTGCTAGCTAGATACGCAAGGAGATAACAATGACTACTAGAAGAACAGACATAAGACGTGGTGGTATAGATTTAAAAACTATTGTTTCTGATCAATCTATGATTAACTCTGATGGAAAACTCGCATTTCCTGACGGCACATTAACTGCAGATCAAACTGTATTGCTTAACTTCCTTCTATCTTCCATTCAAGTCCAGCAAGACCAAGATGGCACTTATATTTTAAGTCCCCAATCTGACTTGCTTACCTCTTTAGGTTCTGAAACTTTAAGATTCAAAGATCTGCATGTTAGCCAGAACTCTATATTCCTAGGTAATAAAAAGCTTTCCGTTAGTACAGAAAACACTTTACAAGTTTCGGATATAAATCAATCTACTGGTACTGAGACTGTAGTAGCTACTCTTTCTACTGAGGAGATTAAAGCTGCTTTAATAGTAGACCCTTCTTTTTCATCAGCTATTGCATCTCAAATAGGTCCCGGACCTCAAGGTCCGGTTGGTGAAACTGGTCCAGTAGGGGCGACAGGGCTTCCAGGTTTGGCTGGTCCGCAGGGACCAGCTGGATCAGCAGGAATAGAAGGAGCCCAAGGCCCAATAGGGCTTACGGGTCCTCAAGGGCTTCCAGGAAGCGTTGGTGAGACTGGTGTACAAGGACCTGCAGGACCTGCAGGAGTAGCAGGAGTAGCAGGGGTAAACGGTGAAAACGTTAACTTCTCTACCACATCGACAGACACTCATTCTAATAATTTAAGCAGCACCTTAACTGTGAGTACTGGATTGTCATATGTTGGTGGCGAATACATTTCAATAGCGCACCCAACAGACTTAACTAATGTACAAATAGCAATTGTAACTGGTTATTCAACAGACCAACTAACCTTTTCTCATGTATCTAATAATGGTAACCAACTTAATCACAATTCTTGGGTAATTAATTTAAGCTCAGCCCCAGGCATAAAAGGTGATACCGGCGCTCAGGGGCCTCAAGGAGAGATTGGACCTGCAGGTCCTCAAGGAACTGCAGGGATTGATGGCGCTGAAGGACCTCAAGGTCTTCAGGGAAGCGTTGGTCAAGCAGGGCCTCAAGGCCCTCAAGGAAATGTTGGAGCAACTGGTATCCAAGGTCCAGTTGGTGTAAGCGGCATTGACGGACTGCAAGGAGAAAAGGGTGAGACGGGTTCGCAAGGTTCAGCTGGTCAATCTGCCTATCAGGTTTGGACTTCTAACGGAAATAGTGGTACTCAGCAAGATTTTTTAGATAGCTTAACTGGCGCAACCGGTCCTAAAGGTGATGATGGAAACAATGGTATCCAAGGACCTGCAGGTCCTCAAGGTTCAACAGGATCTGATGGTATCCAAGGGCCTGTAGGTCCTCAAGGTATCCAAGGGCCCGCTGGCTTGGGTATTAATCTTAAGGGTAATGAAAGTACTTTTAGTAGCTTAACTCAACATGAAAGCAATGCAGTATCTGGAGACGCTTATACCATCACTGATGAGAACTATACTTTATATGTATGGAACTCTTCTACCAGCAGTTGGACTAATGGCGGCTCTATTCAAGGTCCAGCAGGTACTAATGGAACTGATGGAGCTACAGGCGCTACTGGACCTCAAGGAGCGCAAGGCGTTGCTGGACCTCAAGGTCCTCAAGGTGTTGCAGGCAACGATGGTCAAAATGGAACAGCTGGTACTGCTGGTCTTTCAGCTTACGAAATATGGCTTGCTAACGGAAACACTGGCAATGAAACCATATTTTTAGCAACTCTTATCGGCCAAAACGGTACTAACGGTACTGACGGGGCCCAAGGTATTCAAGGGCCTAAAGGAGACGATGGCGTTGCTGGAGTTCAAGGAATCCAAGGGCCGGCTGGATTGCAAGGTGAAGAAGGACCAGCTGGACCTCAAGGCCCACAAGGACCTCAAGGAGTTGCTGGACCTCAAGGAGTTGCAGGTTTAAATGGTGCTGACGGCGATACAGGCGCCGTAGGACCTCAAGGACCTCAAGGAGCCCCCGGTGTGGCTGGTTCAAATGGTCTTGACGGCGATACAGGTACCGTAGGACCTCAAGGCAACCCTGGCGAGCAAGGCCTTCAAGGAGTTCCTGGACCTCAAGGAGTTGCTGGACCTCAAGGAGTTGCAGGTACAGGCATTAATTTTAAAGGGTCTGTTACTACCCAACAGGCTTTAAACGATCTCAAGACTACTGCTCTTCAAGGAGATGCATATATTCTTCAAGTCGATGACTCTTTTCAAGTATTTAGCAGTACTAGTGGAAACTTTGAAAGTGGAGGGTCTATACAAGGTCCTCAAGGCGAGCAAGGTCTTCAAGGTCCACAAGGCGTCCAAGGGGTTGTTGGTGTAACTGGTATTCAAGGTCCCGAAGGTCAGCCTGGAGATGACCTTACTGTAAATAGTATTGTTAATAATACTGATGGTACAATTACAATAACTTTTAGTGATGGAACCAATCATACAACTTCTGTTCTTAAAGGCGATACAGGCGAAACTGGCCTTCAAGGACCTGCAGGGGCTGCAGGGGCTGCAGGTTCAAATGGAGCACAAGGTATTCAAGGTCCCCAAGGGGAAACCGGACCACAAGGCGCAACTGGACCTAAAGGCGACACTGGAGACACTGGTGTCCAGGGCCCAACTGGAGCTGCTGGTGCAGATGCGGTTAACAGCGTTATTGCTAGTTCATTAAGCACAAACGCTGGTTTCATCTCTTCTGTTTCTTCAGATTCAACTTTAGCAACTAATGTTGCTTCTGAATTAGGCACCTCCTCTGCAATTACTGGATTGCAAACCCAGATTGCAGCAAACGATGGAGACATCGCTAGCAACCTGACGGCTATCCAAAGTA
>Ga0315320_10000296_pt1 | contig 39977 bp, 30 predicted proteins | sample M140m21515metaG_FD_203458 | JGI IMG/M metagenome (GOLD analysis project Ga0315320, IMG submission 203458) | Ammonia-oxidizing marine archaeal communities from Monterey Bay, California, United States - M1 40m 21515 | ecosystem: Environmental > Aquatic > Marine > Coastal | place: USA: California... | reverse complement strand
GCAAAATTGCGCTGGGTGAAGGCGCATTTTGGCGATGCGTCATCGCAGTTGGAGCTTGGAAAATCCCTAAGCGAAAGCCGGCCAGGGGAAGCCTTGAAGTGGCTGGAGCTGGCTGCTGCTGCCAAGGCAAAGGGCGCTTCGGTTGCTGCTAAGGAATTGGCGGGGACACTTTCCAAACAGGAAACGAATCAGGTGCAGGCCGCAGTGAAGGCGTTCAAGCCTTTGAAATAATTAGCGCCGCCGGGCTAAGCTGCGTGTTCGCCAGAATTGCGAGGCCGGCTCAAGTTTTGAAGGGTCAGTATCGTACCGGTAAGAGAGCTTCTTGAGTTTCGGTAAATTCCTTAGGAAATCAATTTCACCATGATCGCGAGGTAGGGTGAGCACTTCCAAGTCCGTGCATTTGGCTAACGGCGTGAGATCGCGCAACTCCGTGCAGCCATCCAGCCGCAATTCCTTCAGGGGTAAACCGGCAAGAGCAGAGAGATCGCGCACGGGCGTGCTGTCCAAATGCAGTGTTTGCAGCGGCATCTTTTGCAGGGGCGCCAAGTCATGTGCGCGCGTACCGCTCAAATGCAAATGCACCAGCGGCGCGCCTGTTAGCGGCGCAAGATTTTCGACCGGCGAATAAGCGACGGTGAGCGATTGCAGTGGTCGACCTCGTAGCGGGTTGAGATCACTGACTTCAGTGTACGCCAGAGACAATTGCCGGAGCGGCATCATGCGCAGGGCCTTCAAATCCTTTACCTGGGTTTGCCAAAGGTTCATGGAGTACACCGGCAACCGAGTGAACGGGGTGAGATCCTTTACCTTCGAACTGCCGAGGTTGATCTTGAGGTAGCCATGTTCATCGCGGCTGGCGCGGCCGGGAAGACCGAGCTGCCGCAGGGCGGCTTGGGCACTGTTCCAGGAATTGGTTTTCTCGGTGGCAATTCGGCTGAGCGTGTAGCGCGCATCCAGGGACATGCCGCGGCGGTGTTGCCAGTGATACACCGAGCCCAAGGCATGCAACGGCAAGGAACCGGCGCCGTAGGTTTGGGCCAATTGATCGCAGAACGGGGCGGCTTGGGTGGTGAACTTATTGGCGTCATTCAATTTCTCCGCGTGCCGAATGGACTCGGAGGCCGTGGCGGGTCGATGGAGCGCCAGTTGCACGCGGGCGAGGCGTTGCCAGTGTTCGGGCTGTTGGGGGTCCAATTCCGTGGCCAATTGTGCCGGGCCAAGGGCATCTGGAAACAGGCCGCGCGCCATCAATTTACCGGCCAACGCGTGGCTGCCGGGTGCGGCCGATTTATATTGGGCCAGAGTGTGTTCCTGTGTTTTGCGTGCATGATGGGTGTGGATGGCGAAGCCAAGCACCAACAGGATGATCACGCTCCAGGCTGCTGCCAGCGTGGCGTGGCGCCGTAGCGAAAGGCGCATCTGGCGGAAAAACCCGGCGTGTTCAGCTACCGGCGCATAGCCCGCGGTGTAGGCGGCGACATCGCGTTGGAGCGAATGGACATCAGGATATCGCCGGGCCGGCTCCAAGGCCAAGGCCTGCATAGCGACGGCAGAGAGAGCTTCGGGCACCTGATGATCAGGACAATGCAACAGCACGTTGGTATCGCGAGGCCCCTGAGCGCGCTGGGTCGGCGGCGTGATGCGGCCGGTTTTGATGCGTTCCATGACCTCGGCATCTGCGCTGCTGCCTGTGATGGGCGGGCGCAAGGCCAGGATGTTATATAAAATGGATCCAAGTGAATAAATATCGGTGCGTTCGTTGATGGCGTCCAGCCGGCCTTCGGCTTGCTCGGGAGCCATGAAGCTGGGGGTCCCCATGACCGTGCCGTAGCGTGTGCCATCGGTGGTGCCGGTCGGGTGATCGGTATCCGGCGCGGATTCGGGTTGATTCAGGATTTTGGCAATACCCCAATCCATGACCAGCACTTCACCGAATTCTCCGATCATGATGTTGGCCGGTTTGAGGTCGCGATGAATGATGCCCTTGGAATGGGCATAGGCCACCGCATCACAGGTTTTGCCAAAGATATCGAGCAGGCGCGCGAGCGGATAACGGTCGACAGTAGCCGATTGACCTTGGCGCAAACTGTGCAGCACTTCCTTGAGGGTAGTGCCGCGTACGAATTTCATGGCGTAATAATTCCGCCCTTGGGCATCCTCGCCGAGATCGTGAATGGGCACGATGTGCGGATGATCCAGTCGGCCGAGGACGAGGGCTTCCTGGGTGAAGCGGCTGGAGAGATCGGGGTTGGCGGCAATCTCAGGCGTCATCACCTTGAGGGCCACGTGCCGTTGGAGCTGGTGATCTAGGGCCAGGTACACTTCGCCCATGCCGCCCTTGGCGAGTTGCCGGGCAATCTCATAGCGTTGAGTGGGCGGTTCGGAGTCGGTCTCGGCTGTATCGGTGTTTTCCAGAGGAGTGAGTTCGAGCGTGGTGCGGCCCAGAGTAATAGTTTGGCCGGGTTGCACACGGACTTTCCCGGCGATTTGGCGGTTGTCGACAAGTGTGCCGTAACGGCCACCTATATCCTCAATGGCGCAGCCTTCCGGGGTCACGGTGAGCTGGGCGTGTTTGCGGGAAACGTCGGGGCTGGCGAGGTGAATGGAGCATGCGGGATCGCGGCCGATGGGGTAATCGCCCGGAATCAGGTCAAAAGTAGCCAAAATTTGGCCGCCGCTGGATGCGGTCAATCGAACGACTGGCGTCGCCATGGGAATCTCCTTGCCGCGTCCTGCCCACCACGCGGGAGAATTAACTTAGTGGGAAAACAGTGGAATGTCGAGCGGGAACGGGATGGATTTGGAATTGATTTGAAATTGGATCTGGGTATGCTGTGCGACCCCATTTTGTAACCCATGCGGCAAATCCCAACCATTGCCCTAAACGCGTTCATGGAACTCGTGCGTCAGCCGGTGTTCCTGTTGTTGTTTACGCTGGCTCCGTTAATCATGATCGTGATGGCGGCCGTGCCTTACTTTGGATTCGGGGGGACGACAACCGGTGCGGTGAACTTTGATGTCAAGATGGTCAAAGATGGGGCATTGACCGTCACTTTTCTCTCTGGATTGCTCGCGGCCGTATTATGTGCTTCGTCCTCGCTGGCAAATGAGATCAGTTCAGGAACGGCGTTGGCGGTGTTGTCAAAGCCTGTTTCGAGGTTGCATTTCATCTTGGGGAAATATTTCGGAATCGTGGGAGCCATTACTTTAGGTGCCTACTTCAATTTAATTGGCACTTTATTGGCGAGCCGACAGGCATACGACGCTTACGGAAACCCTGATTTGGTCGGGATCATTACTTTTTTTATATTCATTGGCTTGGCGTATCTGCTGGCTGCGGCTGCCAATTATTTCATGCAAAAACCGTTCGTGCCCACGGCGGTCACTCTCATGGCTATCGGAATGACGATAGGGTTTCTGGTGATTTGCATGCAGGAAAAAACGACTGCTTGGTATTATGTGGATAGCGGCGCGGGGATTGAGGCTTCTTTCTGGGATATTTGGAAATTTACCGAGAACAGTGGATTAAAGGATGGGGAAATATGGGCCAAGAGGGATCAGGATAGATTGTTTTTTGCTGAGGTGGATCTAGGCTTGTTACAGCTGTCGGCTTTATTACTGTTAGGGCTATGGATTTTGGCGGCTATTGCCCTTTGTTGTTCAACACGATTGTCTTGGATGCCTTCGCTCATGATTTGCTCTGGTGTATTTATTCTGGGGTTAATGTCCGATTACATGATGGGCAAGGCAGCTACCGGTGGCGGTGTTTTACGGCCAGGAGAATATTTATTGTGGGAGCCATCCTCGAAAGAACCAGCGGTGGAAGACGCTTTTGACATGGAGCCTAGAGGGATTCGGCGGATTTCAGGGCTCAATTATTCAGTGAGGTTAAATCTCACGCAGGTAGAGAAAGCCACCGGCAATTTCGTTTCGCCCTATCAAGGCGAAACATTGGATAATGGAGTTTTAACCGTGGACTATGGGATAACGAACTCAGTTCGGTTGACCTATGAGGACTTGAGGGCAAAGGTCGAAATTGACCTGAAAACAAACTGGAATGATCCAATTTATGAGGCCATGCTCCTGGTTGGACGGCAGTTGTTACCAGGGGAATTTCCGGTTGAACAATGGGAGGGCAGCTTCTCGAAGGCATCCACCCAATACCGTGAGAAACGATTTCTGCTGTTGGATCGGATTATGGTGGCTTTGGAAGAAAAACAAACGGATTTGGAGCGGGATCCGGCGACTAAAGACCGGTGGGAGAACTTTCAGTATTTGGCCAGCCAAGCCAAGTTGAAGACCACCCCGGGGCACTTGGCGTTTTGGGTGTTTCCGGGTGAAGGGAAACTAATGAAATGGGATGAACGGGAGGAGAAACATGTGCCATTACATGAGGGACATGGTTGGGCAAAAATCCTTTACGTGTTGATTCCTAACTGGCAGCTTTTTTGGCTGTCCGATTCTGTGACTCCGGAAGCAGAAGAACTGGCTGAACTCAGGGCCTCTATGAGTTACAAGGAAGGCCAAGTGCCATGGAAATACGTGGGAAGTGCCTCGTTGTATGCCGGTTTTTATATACTGGTAATGTTAGCCGGAGCTATCTGGTTGTTCGAAAATCGAGAGCTAAGTTGATATGGAAAAAGTCCACAAAACAGGAGGTCTTTGGAACCTTCTAATCAGTTTATTTTTTATGTTGGGAGCCGTTGTACTGGCGGTGGCTACTCAGTCGACGGCGGCTCTGGCGTTGGTTTTTTTCGCCGGGTTGGCGGTGTTGGTGGCACTCACCAGTTACGTGCATATGCACCTGGTATCCCGGGAGCAATTTGAGCAACTCGAATTGGAGGAAATTAAATCCTCCAGTGCCAGTGACGCACTTTTTGAGACAGGGGATGTACTTCCAGCCCGCCGTTCTCGGGAGCAATACGAAAAATGGGTAGTGCCGAGCGTGGCCGTCTTGGCCTTGGGTGTGCAGGCTTGGGCTCTCTATCAGGTTGGCTATGTTTCATTGCCTAATGTTTTTGAGCAACTAAGGGAGAATTCTGACACCGAATTGGTTCTGGCGAAGTATGTGGGACTATTTATCACAGCCATGTTGGGGTTGGTTTTATTCATGAGAGGGCAATACGCCTCTCATTTGTCCCGGAGTGAAAAGCAACGTTTGCTTCAACCAGCTTCTGATTTTCTGTTGTTTGGGGCGTATCTGAATTTCCTGCTGGCTGCGGTGGTGGCGGTTAGTTTTAAGGATAGCCGAGCCGATGCATACGTGGGGGTGGGATTGACAGTGCTGATGGGGTTGCTGGCGATTGAAAATCTGCTCAGCATGATATTCGAAATCTATCGGCCTCGTATGGCGGGACGGAAGGGGCGACTCTTGTATCAAAGTAGATTGGTGGAGCTCATTGCCAAGCCTGAGAATTTATTTACGACTGCCGGGAAAATTCTGGATTACCAGTTTGGCTTTCGCGTTTCCGAAACGTGGGGGTACCAGTTTCTCCGGGAGCGGCTTGGGACGCTGATCGGTATTCAGGTGATCCTTCTTTGGCTATCGACTTCAGTGATAACCATTCAGCCGAATGAGCGAGGGTTGCTAACAAACATGAGTTCGGGCGATGTTAGCACTCAATGGTTGGAACCGGGTTTTCATGTCAAATTGCCCTGGCCATTTGCCAGCGTGGATCGTTTTAGCCCCAATCAAATCCACAGCTTCATGGTTGGGCTTGAGCCGGATGAAGAAATGCCGCCGGATGCCCCGGAATTGTGGCTATTTCCACAGGGTAAAGATTATGAATCATTGAAAAAAACCGGCGAGTTATTTTTCGTGTCAGATAGTGGAGCAGAACAGGTGGATGCCAATTTATTGGTGGCCAGTATTCCAGTTCATTACCGTATCAAGGAACTGGAGGAAGGGTGGATGAAGTTCTCCAATCCGGACGAGATTTTGCAGGGCATTGCCTATAGGGAAGTGGTTCGTTTTTTTCTCCGGCACAATCTGCCGGATTTGTTGAAGGAAGCCCGGGTAGGCGCTGCGGCAGAAGTTCAAAAATCAATTCAGGAAGCAGTCGATCAGAAACAACTTGGGGTTGAAATTGTTTTTGTTGGATTGTCGGGTTTGCGCCCGCCAGCGGAATCTCCGCGATCAGTCAAAGCTGATGGAGGAGGATCTGAAGAAGCCGATATGGGCGGGGATTTAAGCAATATGCCGGTGGCAGCTGCCGTGGAGAAAGAGGTGTCGACTCGGTTGAATGCTCAAATGAAGGAGTACGAGGCTGAAGCCATCAAGGAAAGATTAGCTGCGGAGTCCGGCATTCTAATGGGGGTCATTTCAGGCTCGGCTGAATGGAAATCGGAATTGGCCCGCCAATCGGCTGAAGCGAGGAAGCATCGTTTGGAAAGTCAAGTAGGGCCATACAAGGAGGCTCCTGAGATGTACCGACTTTGGATGTATCTGGATACTTTCCGCAAGGCCACGGAAAGTGCCCGTAAATTTGTGGTGGCCGTGGATGGCTATGAGTTGGAGATCGATTTGGATCTACAGGAATCAGTCCGGCGCGACCTTTTTAATGTGAAAGTTCCCAAGGCGAGTAATAAATAGAGAAAAAATGAAAAAGACAGTCAACATCATTGTATTTGCTTTGCTCCTGTTGATATTCGGTTCGTTTATGGTCACCTTTCAGGTCCGTCAGGACGAAGTGGCATTTGTTGAAACGAACGGTCAAACAGGTGAACCCATCAATAAACCTGGCCTAAAACTCAAACTGCCATGGCCGTTTGGGAAGGTGTATCGTTTCGACAAGCGAATTCACGTGGTTACCACGCCCTATGGGCAAGGTGCTACCAAGGATGGAGGGAGTTTGGTGACCCAAGTGTACTTTGGATGGAAGATTGCGGATGGCCAAGCCCGGAAGTTTATGGATTCGTTGGAGGGGGATTCCTCCGAAAAATTAATGGAACATGCCCAAGAACAATTGATGGGAATTGTGGGGGGGGCCAAGGAAGAAGTGATTGGAGCCAAGGCCGACAGTATCGGTAAATTCATCTTCAAGTCAGGGAACGACTCTGAACGCGTCTCGGGGCTGGACTTCGAATTGCTCGAAAATGAAATGCTAGCCAAAGCAAAGCCGACTGCCCTGGAAGATTATGGAGTAGAAATCCAGTTTATTGGCATTCGTCGTGTGGGAGTGGCCAAGGAAAACTTGGATGACGTATTGAATGGCATGGTGAAGCAATGGTCTACAGAGGCGGGAACGATTGAAGCGGAAGCTCAAGCCAAGGCCGATGCCATCCGCCAAACAGCCCAAGAGGAGAAGGAAAGAAAGATCCAAGAAGCACGCAATAATGCGGATAAGCAAATTGCTGAAGCTCAAGACAAGGCCACCAAGGATTTTAAAGTACTGCAAACAGACCCTGAATTAGCGGCGTTCTTAATGCAGTTGGAAGCCTTGGAGAAATCGGTTCAAAAGAATACAACCCTCCTGTTGGATGATTCTATGGGACCGTTTCCGATTCTTCGGGGCTTGAAGCCTTATTTGAAAGAGGAAGAATAATAGGGTGCCGACAATTTCTCTGATCACCAATGAAGGACGATAAAGAAATCCACGCTGAGGATGCGAATGCGGAGCTTGGTAATGAAGCGGGCGCAAAGGCAATGGATGCGGCTTTGCGCAGCAGTTTTGTTATCCTTAAAGGAGTGATTGGCGTGCTGGTGGTGTACCTCCTGTTCTCAAATGCTTTTGTGGTTGATGAAAATGCCGAAGGCGCCATTGTGCTGCGCTTTGGGGAAGTGACCACGACCGAAATGGACACGGTTTGGAAGCCTGGGTTTCGATATGCTTTGCCATATCCCATTGAGGAAAAAGTGGAGATTAAACGAGCGCAGCCCGTGAAAACTCGCAAAGGATGGTATGCGCCTGGGGGACGTATGGAGGTTGGTCCTGATGAGGAAGCTCCTAAGCCGGATGCGATTCAGGATGGCTATGTGTTAACTGCGGATGAAAAAGTAATTCATGTGAAAGCTGAGATGCAGTACCGAATTCAAAATCCCATCCGGTATGCGTTTGAGTTTCACAATGCGCCTGATGTTTTGAAGATGATTTTGGACAACGCCACCACCAGTGCTGCGGCACAGAAAACCTTGGCTGAAATCAGGAAGCCTGCAATTAACAATGAAAAGACATTCCCTGAATTAGTTGAAGTAAGGGCACGGGAATTAGTCGTGCAATATGGCCTCGGAGTCGATGTGACGGGAGTGACGTTGACTCCTCAGGAAGATATTGAGCTGCCACATTTTGTGCAAAAATCCGATGCCTCGTTGTCTTCAGCGAAGGCCAAGGCTCAAGCGACAATTCAGGATGCAGAAAATGAGGCAAAAGCCATACGAGCATCCATCGCATCTGAATCGGGCGAGTTATCATCGATTCGCAGCAAGGCCGAAGGCGATGCGTCGAGATTGCAACAATCGGTTGCTGATCTTGCAGAACGGTTGCAAACGATCAGAACCAATTATCCTGAGCGCCAGGAACGCATCCAATACATGGAAGAATTGTATTTGCGAACCATTATGAAGATTGCGCAGAACAAGGATGTGAAGATTTATCTGGTTTCAAAAGGTGATGGAGGAAGCAAACGCAAGTTGCGTTTGCTGATCAATCAGCCACCTCCTGAGCCAGAAGAAGAAAAGAAATAAACTGGGAAACAAATGGTAGCGGAAGAACAACAAGATTCGGTGGCCCCAGAAAACAACGAGGCGGCAACGACGGTAAAATTCCTTTTTGCCGGGATTGTTTTCGTTATTAACGGGTTTTTTGCAGAGTGGATTTTGGGGGATGAATCGAATGTAGGCGATTTCAGTGCCATGGTGGGGGCACTTATTTTAGGGTTTCGGGTGTTTCGAACCACGATTCGAGATCTACAGGAAGGGTTGCTGACCACCAACGAACTCGTGGCGATTGCAGTATTGGCGACGTTTTCCTCCGGGGAATATCATGCGGCAGGTCTCGTGGCGTTTTTCATGCTGTTGGCTGAATTGATTGAGTCCCGCACGGCTTCAGGCGCGAAGGAGGCCATTCAGCGTTTGATGAAAATGACGCCCAGCAAGGCCCATCGGCTTACAGCGGAAGGGGAAGAAGAAATTTCAGCCATTGATTTGAGCGTGGGCGATCGAATCCGGATTAGGCCGGGAGATAACGTGCCGGCCGATGGTGAGATTATTTCGGGAACAGGTTCGTTAAATCAGGCAAATATCACAGGAGAATCATTGCCCGTGGAGAAAGGCCCTGGGGATCCAGTGTTTCAAGGTACAACCAACAACGATGGTTTGTTGGAAGTGAAAATCACGAAGGTGGGTGTGGAAACCGAATTCGGTCGGGTCCGAGAGCTGATCATTCAGGCAGCCCAATCGAAGACTCGTTTTGAAAAAATTGTCGATCAATACATGGGTTTTTATACGCCTTTGGTCTTGGTGATAGGGGCGTTGGTTTGGGCGTTTACGCAGGATTTGGAGCGGGTGATTTCGGTATTTATTGTCTCGAGCCCCGTGGCGTTCATTTTGGCAACGCCTACTGCCATGGTGGCGGCAGTGGCCACTGCGTCGCGTTTAGGGATCTTGATTAAGCAAGTGAGTGATATTGAGCTGGCAGCCCGGATCAATGCATTCATTTTCGATAAAACAGGGACGATAACAACGGGCACCCTGAAAGTGAGTCGATTGTCTCCGGTAGACGGAGTGAAGCCAGCTGAATTACTGATGACTGCAGCTACGGCAGAGCAGTTCAGTAATCACCCCACAGCAAAAGCGATTATGGCATTGGCCAAGGAGGCTGGACTTACTTTGAATGAACCAGAGCGATTCAATGAAACGGCCGGCAAAGGTGTTAATGCCAAAATCGATGGAGACGAGGTCTTGGTCGGTCGTGAAGTGTGGTTGAAAGAAAACGAAATCGGCGGCATTGATGATCAGGCGGTGGATTTGGATGAGACTCAAGGGTATAGTTTGGTTTACATCGCAAAGAATGGGGCGTTCATGGGATGGATAGGGATGACCGATGAAATTCGTCCGGAAGCCAGTGGTGCACTGGAGGAGCTCAGGTTGGAGGGCGTGCGTCGCTTGGCAATTGTCTCCGGTGACCGCGCGCCGGTAGCCGAGCGAGTGGCGGCCGAAGTGGGCTGTGAAGAAGTCAAGGCGGACTGTTTCCCTAAGCACAAGGTGGAGTATGTGGAGGCCATTCGACAGAAGGGTTACAAGGTAGCGTTTGTGGGTGATGGCGTGAATGACGCCCCCGCGTTGAAAGCTGGCGACATTGGCATTGCAATGGGTGCGGCTGGAAGTGATATCGCGGTCAATTCGGCAACGATTGCCTTGATGAATAATGACCTAAAGCGCCTACCATTTCTGGTGCACTTATCTCGGATGACCCGCACTGTGATTAATCAGAATTTTGTCTTCGGTATATTGTTTGTGATTGTGGGGCTTGTATTGGCCTCCATGAAATTCATCACGCCGGTTGTGGCAGCGGTTCTCAACGTGGTGGGATCGTTGTTTGTTGTGTTCAATAGTGCACGCCTTGTGAGGGAAGGGGAGGAATTTGAAATCTTTGATGAAGAGGGAGAGGCAACGGAAAGTAAGCCGGAGGAGTCGTCCGAAGCAGATGAGCCAGCCCCTAAATTTGCCTGATGATTGGAGAGAAAAGCTGTACCCCAAATTGAAAAGCCCGCCACGATGGAGATTGCAAATTACGAGGAAATAAACGAGCTCGCGGCCACTGATGAAGTGATCGTGCAAGTGCAGGGACTAGAAAAAATCTTCAGGGATTTCTGGGGGCGTCCCAAGGCAAAGGCCGTAAATGGCGTGGAATTCGAAGTGCGGTCCGGCGAGGTGTTCGGATTGTTGGGACCAAACGGATCTGGAAAATCCACAACCATCAAAATGTTGTTGGGGTTGTTGCGGCCTAGCAAAGGCTTCATCAAGATTTTTGATCAGAGTCCGGATGACGTGAAGACCAAGGAACGCATTGGTTATTTGCCGGAAGAATCTTATCTGTACCGCTACTTAAACTCGAAAGAGACTTTGGATTTCTTTGGAGGCTTATTTGCGCTCGACCCCAAGGAAAAAGCAAAGCGCGAAGAACAATTATTGGAAATGGTGGGTCTAACGGCTAATCAGTTCAGACCGGTGGGTGAGTTCTCAAAGGGAATGCAGCGCCGTATAGGCCTGGCGCAGGCGTTGATTAATGATCCGGATTTGGTGGTTTTGGATGAGCCAACCAGTGGTCTGGACCCAGTGGGTTGTCGTGAGATTAAAGATCTTATTCTGAATCTGAAAGCCCGCGGTAAGACGATCATTCTTTCGAGTCATTTACTGGCTGATGTGGAGGATGTTTGTGATCGGGCGGTGATTTATTACGGCGGTAAAATCCAACAATATGGAACTCTGGATGAACTGCTGACCGAGCGTGATTCCACGCGCGTTACATTCCCATCGCTAACGGGTTCGGCCAAAGAAGAGGTCATGAACGTGCTCAAAAAGCATGTGAAAGAGGAGGATCTGCGAGTTGATAACCCCACCCAAAATTTGGAAAGTTTTTTCCTCAAGGTTGTGGAAAATGCTGTTTCTAAGGATGAAACCACATCCGGGGCAACTTCTGGCCATGAAGTGGCCGAGTTTTTAAGGAGCGAAGGGCCGATTCAGTCTCAAGCCGATCGAATGCTTGATCGGCTTGCTAGTACGGAAAAGGAGGATGCTACGGACTCATCAGGAGAGGAAAGTGAGATGCCTGCCGTAGAAGAGGTTTTGGTAACGGAAAAAGCAGAGGCACAACTGGATAGGCTGACAACTGCAGAACAGAATGTCCAGTCAGAGCCAAGGGCTGAACCTTCCGAGAAAGAGTCACAGAAGGCTGATTTGGATAAGGCCGACAAAAAACTGGATGACCTGCTGGGCGGCGGTTGATTCGCGACTATCGTGCTCCTGAATCATGGATAGCCTTTTAAAACTGATTTTTTCAATTATTGGAACGGTTGGGTTAATCGCCACCGTCGGCGGCTGCGTATATGCATTGGTGAACCCAAGGATTCGGGCGGTGGTCAAAGTGGCATGGAAAGCTGCATTCCGATTCCGCGTTTTCTGGGTGATGGCGGTGTTGTTGGTGGTGAGCGTCGGAGTGATTCCATTGATCGTAAAAGGTGATGGAACGGCCGAAGGGCTGACTCAGGTGTTGGTGACCTACACACTAACAATGATCACCGCAGTATTGGCGACTGGGGTCCTGTGGTTATCTGTTGGGACGCTCGCCCGGGATATCGGGGAATCCCACATTCAAATGATTGCCGTTAAACCGATTGCTCGATGGCAAATTATTTTAGGGAAATGGGTTGGGGTTATGAGTTTGAATTTATTGCTTCTAGCTGTCGGAGGAGCGGTAGTTTATGGGCTGGTGGAATATCGAGCCAATAAATTGACTTGGGATCGGCTGGAAGAATTGGAACCTCGGTCAGATTTGGAAATCGCCCAAATGGCTCTGGAGAGAGGCCACCGGATTTTTGTCGTGGAAGAGGGGGAAGATGGAAGTATTGTTGGGGTTCAGCCAACCAAAAAAGATCAGCCGTTACTGTCAGAATTGGCTCAATCCGAGATTGGGCGAGGCAATAATCTACCCAACCTCCTCGCCCGGTATCGTCAAGATTACGAAGGTCAATCGCCTTTGCTGCGGGATATTCAAGAAGTTCGTAAAGAAGTGGCTTCCTATGAAGAGGATGAACTAAGAACCCGTGTTTTGGTGGGGCGCGCCAACTTCGCGTTGGAAGATGTTCTGTATTCATTGTCTCCTGAGGTAAATCGTCCATTGGATGAAAAGTATACGGATGAGATGGAGGGGTTGCTGAAGCAAATGCGAGAGGAATTCATTGTGCAACGGGTCGAGACCATTGAACAAAGTGGCGAAACGGTTGAAGAGCAAGATCTCGTGGTAAGTTTGAAAGATGAGCAGTTGCTCAAAAAAAGGGCACGTTTAATACATAGAATATACGCTCAAGTGATGAAGCCGGAAACGGGTTTTCTATTCCGTTTCAAAAAGCCCTTGGGGTATGATTTGGATGAAGAGGCGGACCTTCATTTACAATTTAAGTTTGAGGACCCCAAACTCAGCTATTCAACTGATAACCGGTATGATATTCACGTGTTGGCAGTTCCTGGAGAAGTGGAGAGGATGATGGAGCACGGCCTCGTAATGAATAAACCCTATCTCTTGAAAGCTCGGATGGAGCACAAAATCGCCGTTCCATCAAAAGTATATCGCTCTGAAGAGGAGGGTGGGGCCATGTCTGTGTTTGGAGAAGAGGATTATTTGAACATCATTATCCGAAACCCAATTCCAGATCTTACGAACAATGTGTCAATCGCATCGATGAAGATACCATTCTTGGATGAAGATACGGGAGAGGTGAACCCAGCATCAGTCCAGCTACTCTATCGGGAATCCGGGTTTGCTGTGAACTACGCGCGTTCTTTGGGTATCATTTTTGCATGGTTGGGCGTTCTGTGTGCATTGGGTTTATTGGCGTCTAGTTTCATGTCGTTTTCCATGGGAACCTTCGCGTGTATTGGGGTGTTGCTTGCTGCTTCTGCAACAGGATTAATGAAGGATGTGATCAAGGACGAGACCATCATGCAGACGTATACAGGAGCTCAAAGAGATTCGTCTGTGATTGATTGGTACGCGCTTCCTGCATTTAAGGTGTTGGTCGGATTGATCTCGCCGATGAAAGATTTTTCACCGATTGAAAACTTGGCTAACGGCAAAAGCATCACATGGTCTGAAATGGGGCGTGCATACTTTTATAACTGGGGTTGCGCTGTGTTTTTACTCGGTGGCTTGGGTTCTGTTATTTTCTCAAGAAGGCAATTGGCAATAACGGGAGTGAATTCACAATGATGCCCCCCAAAAAAAGTTTTTCACTGAATAGCGTCCCTCGACCTGTGTTGGTCGGAATCATGATGCTTGGTATGTTGGGGGCATTTTTTTCCCAGCACTCGTTAAATAATCAGCGGGGAAGACTGAGCCCAACATATTTGGAGCCCCTTCAAGATGCACCTCCCATGTTAGCTTTGACGGCTAATGCGTTGGGTGGTTTCCGAGGAATCATTGCGACCTACCTTTGGTTGAGAGCCAATGAAATGCAACTGCAAGATCGGTACTCCGAGCAAATGCAGCTTTCTGAATGGGTCTCCCAGTTGCAGCCCACTGTTCCCATGGTTTGGGTGAATCGTGCGTGGAACATGGCTTATAATATTTCAAAAACATATGAGGACCCGGAGATTCGGTGGCGATATGTGTATGATGGAGTGAAAATGCTCCGGGATCGCGGCATTAAATACAATCCGCAGGAGCCGATTATATATAATGAATTATGCTATATATTTGAGCATAAAATTGCCCATAATTTAGATGATCACCACCGCTATTTTAAACTCCGCTGGATGGAGATGATGCAGGATGTGCTATGGGAATCGCAGGAAGAGGCTAACCGTATGGAAGGGGTTCCTGATTTTGATGCTCTTATCAATCCCCCCAACCAAGAAGTGGCGAAACGGGCGGAACGTTTGCGGCGTGAATTTGGGATGGATCCAATCGAAATGAAGTTGTTGCATGAACGTTATGGCCGAGCCAAGCGTATGGATGGAACAGTGGTCAACGTGTTGGACTGGAGGTTTGCCGAAGTTCAGACACTTTATTGGGGTGTTTTGGGTCGTAAACGATGTGCTAACAATCCCTCCAGAGAACGGGAGCTGCGTAAGTTGGAGAAGAAAATCTACATATCGATGATGTATTTATTTTACCGGGGGAAGATGAATTTGCCGTCAGGCCGCTCGATATCGCCCGGTGATTTTGTATCCAACCGTTTTTATGTGGTCCCCAATTTAGATATTGCTGAGTCCACACATCGATCCTATTTAGATATGGTGGAAGTGGCGCAAGCGACCCGGTTGGACCATCATACGGAGGGGACCACGGAAATTGGTCATATGAATTTTCTAAAAAGAAACATTTCATGGCTGTACTTTTACAATCGCGAAGAAGAGGCCCTCAAATGGCTGGAGATTGCAGTGGAGCTTTATCCGGAAAAGATGACTTGGGGGCCGGAATTCGATCCAGAAACTGATACAATCGATTTGGAGAAACTGGTTCGCTCCAGATTGGAGGATGATATTCAGCGGGGCGGAGATTATCAGGTGCAGGCGATTTTAATTGGTATGTTGGTGAAGCACTTCACATACTTGGCATTGGGAGATGAAGATAATGCCATCGAGTATTACGAGTTTATTGAACGAATTTATGCGCGGTATGTGGAACGCTTTAAGAATTCACCAGAACGGATGGGGTTGCCTCCATTGGAAGATTTACGGCGGACGCGCTTGACGGCATTTCTTTTGGAGGAAGACCCCAAGATGATTGCCCAATTGCGAACACGAATGGGTCTGGGGCCGGACGAATTACCATCACCTGACTCTGGAAACGAATAGATTGACCTTGCTCGCGAGGTCTCGTCCACTACGCTTCGACCGTGCCAACGCGGCGTGTCATCACCACGATTACAATCCTGCTTTTCGGGTTGGGTTGCCGAAAGCCGTCTTCCAACATCGAATCAGGTTTACGTGACCAGGTGTTGCACTTGGGAAATGGTGCGGAGCCACAGTCGTTAGATCCACATCTTGCCACCAGTGTGGGGGCGCATCACATCATGTCTTCATTACTGGAGGGTTTGATGACGGAGAACCCTAAAACACTTGAGCCGGAGCCTGGGGTGGCGAAAAGTTGGGTGATTTCTGAGGATCGGAAAACTTATACCTTTACCCTGCGCGAAGATGCTAAGTGGTCCAATGGAGACCCAGTTAAGGCGAGTGATTTTGTCTATAGTTATCGACGTATTCTCAACCAAGAACTTGCTGCACAATACGGGTATATGGTGCAGGCACTCAAAAACGGGAAGCTTTTTAATACCGGCAAGAAATGTTCGAGTGGCGTGTGGTTGCTCGTTAAGGACGGGCCGCCCAAAGTAGTTGCGCATCCAGAGGCCTGGGAGGCTTTGGATGCTGCTGGACGTGCCAAGGTGCTGGCTGCTTTGCAGCCAGAGGGCGAGGATGTTACGGGTGAGTGCATCTTGTGCGCTCAGCCCACAAAACTACAGCCCTTGGATTGGGATGATTGGGATCGCTGTGAGGTAGGGGCTAGAGCCATTGATGATCATACTCTGGAACTGAAGTTAGAAAATCCAACGCCATATTTCCTCGAATTACTCAATCATTATACGTTCTGGCCAGTACACCCCCCCACGATTGAGAGTTTTGGCGCTCGCACAAAGCGTGGTACTGGTTGGGCGTTGCCTGGTAAGTATGTGGGTAATGGGCCATTCACGCTTGAAGAATGGCAAATTAATGCTCGGTCGGTAGTTAAGAAAAATTTCAATTACTGGGATCGAGATACGGTAAAGCTAAACGAAATCCGTTTTTATCCGATAGAAAGTGTGGATACTGAGGAACGGGCTTTTCGCTCAAATTTCATTCATAACACCCAAACCGTTCCGCCTTACCGTATCGATTGGCACAAGAAAAATAACCGTGACTCATTGCACGTAGATACCTACTTGGGAGTATACTTTTATCGTTTTAATACAGAGCGCAAGCCGTTAGATGATGTACGGGTGCGACTCGCGCTGGCTTTATCGATTGATCGGGAGGCTCTAGTGAAGCACGTGCTACGAGCAGGGCAGCAGCCGGCTTATAATTATACTCCACCCGGAACAGGCGGATTTACCGCTGGCCCACAATTCAAGGCGGATGTGAAGGAGGCTAAACGCTTGATCGCTGAATACTTAAAGGAAACCGGTCAGTCAGCCGTTCCTGAATTTGAACTGCGCTATAACACGAGTGAAAGTCACAAGAAAGTCGCCGAGGCAATTCAGGCAATGTGGAAAAAAGAATTGGGAGTGGATGTGATTCTGGATAATCAGGAATGGAAGGTTTTTCTTAAGTCCGTAGAAACTCAGGACTACACGGTTACGCGAGCCGGTTGGATAGGTGATTATAACGATCCAAACACTTTCATGGATATGTGGGTGACCGATGGAGGTCACAACAATACAGGGTGGTCAAATACTCGTTATGATGAACTTATCGAGTTGGCTGCAAAGGAAGGGGATAAGAGTAAACGGAAAGAATTCTTTCATGAGGCGGAGAAAATACTGGCTGCGGAAATGCCCATGTTGCCAATATATTTTTATGTAAGTTCCAGTCTGCGATCTAAGGATGTTAAGGGTTGGTATCCTAATGTGTTAGATCACCATCCTTACAAGCATGTGTACCTTGAGAAGGATTGATCCACATGTTTCGCTTTATTATATCACGCCTACTGCAAGCGATTCCGGTTTTATTCATTATCGCTTCTATCACTTTTTTTATGGTGCGACTGGCTCCTGGGGGGCCATTCACAGAGGAAAAAACTGTTCCTGTTGAGATCCGAAAAAAACTTGAGGAACATTATGGTCTAGATCGTCCGCTTTGGGAGCAGTACCTCCTGTATTTTGGGTTTATATCAAAGGAGGTAGACAAGGGGCGGGTTAAGTTCGAAGAGGGTGAAACCCAAAAGAGCCACCTTCATGAAGAATCCAAAACTACCCTCGCGGTAGATATTGATGGAATGATCAAAGTTACCGAAGGAGCCGGGCATTGGCATGCCCGTATTGTGACTGAGAAGGATCGCACCTCTAGTTTGGTTGAAGTAGAAATCTTCCGTCGTGAGCGGTCGGGCCTCCTGTTTGGGGAACTAGGTCCATCATTTAAATACATTGGCTGGGAGGTTGATGAATTGATCCGACGTTCATTCCCTGTCTCAATGCAGTTAGGGTTGTGTGCTCTGGTCATCGCGTTGTGCCTCGGTCTGCCTGCTGGGGTGATTGCTGCCCTTAATAAAAATTCATTGCTCGATTACATTCCAATGTCCACGGCTATGCTTGGCATATGTCTGCCAACTTTTGTAATGGGGCCGCTATTGATTTTGATTTTCTCCTCAGGGCTTGGATGGTTTAGCCCAATCGGTTGGTATACTTGGGGTGATATGGTGCTGCCGTCTCTGACGTTGGGCTTGTACTATGCTGCTTATGTTGCTCGGCTTACTCGTGGAGGAATGCTCGATGTGCTTAATCAAGACTTCATTAAAACCGCCCGCGCTAAGGGAGCCACTGAATTGCGTGTTATTCTCAAGCACTCCCTCCGCGGAGGGTTGCTACCCGTGGTGTCCTTCCTTGGGCCGGCCTTTGCGGGACTCATCAGTGGCTCATTCGTAATCGAAACAATCTTTTCCATTCCGGGCCTCGGTAAATTTTTCGTTACCGCCGCCTTTAATCGCGACTACACCATGGTGATTGGCACGGTCCTCTTTTATGCTACGCTGATTATCTTCATGAACCTGCTGGTCGACATTGTCCAGGCTTGGCTGAACCCGCGTACCCGAGTCGAGTCATGAGTACTGCCGAGGCTAATCTCCAGCAAACTGAGGGGGCCTCGCTCTGGACGGATGCGTGGAGGCGCTTGGCGCAAAACCGCATGGCGGTAATTGCCACCATCATTTTCGGGGTGATTCTTCTGCTGTGCCTCATCGGTCCACTGCTCTTTGCTCAGCACTCCGGCGAAACCAATGACTTGGCCAACACGTTCAAGAAGCCCAGCATCAGTCACTGGTTTGGCACGGATGATTTGGGACGCGATCTCTTTGTGCGCACACTGGAGGGCGGTCGGATTTCGCTGGCGGTTGGATTTCTAGCGACGGCGGTTAGCCTGATGATCGGGGTGGTGTACGGCTCCATTGCCGGGTACATCGGCGGACGCGCGGATGCTTTCCTGATGCGCATTGTGGACATTCTCTATTCGCTGCCGTTCACCATCTTTGTGATTTTGTTGATGGTGATGTTTGGGCGGAATTTCATTTTGCTTTTTGTCGCCATCGGCTTTGTCGAATGGCTTACCATGGCGCGCATCGTTCGTGCTCAGATTATGGCGTTAAAAGACACCGAGTTTGTGGAGGCCGCTCGGGCGCTGGGGTACGGTAATCTCCGGATCATCTTTGGTCATTTGCTGCCGAACATCCTGGGACCGGTGATTATTTACGCCAGCCTCACGGTGCCGGCGGTGATGCTGCTGGAGGCGGTACTCAGTTTCCTCGGACTAGGCGTACAGCCGCCGATGAGTTCATGGGGATTGCTGATCAAGGACGGCGCGGAGAAGATTGATGTGTATCCGTGGTTGCTGATTTTCCCCGCGCTGTTTTTCTCCGCCACGTTGTTCAGCCTGAACTTCATTGGCGACGGATTGCGTGATGCTCTGGACCCTAAATCCTCGAAGGACTGACATGGCACTGCTTGAGATCGACAACCTGAAGACCTGGTTTCACACGCGTAACGGTGTGGTAAAAGCGGTGGACGACATTTCGTTCACGGTGGATAAGGGCGAGGTTCTGGGGATTGTCGGCGAATCAGGTTCCGGCAAGTCGGTGACCGTCCACACTCTGATGGGTCTTGTGCCTCAACCGCCTGGGCGCATCGAGGGCGGCACTGCGACGTTTGGTGTAACGGACCTCTTGAATACTAGTCTGAATATTAGTCCCGCAACGCAACGCGCCCTGCGAGGTAAACGCATCGCGATGATCTTTCAGGATCCGATGACCTCGCTCAATCCGTACCTCCGGATTTCGGAGCAGTTAATTGAGCCGCTGTTGATCCACGGCTTGGCCGATCGGGAAACGGCCCTGAAAAAAGGGGTGGCTATGCTGGAAAAGGTCGGCATTCTCGATGCTGCCGAGCGGGTGCATTCGTATCCGCACGAGTTTTCCGGCGGCATGCGCCAACGCGTGATGATTGCCATGGCGTTGATCACCGATCCCGAGGTTCTCATTGCCGATGAACCAACCACGGCGCTCGATGTCACCGTGCAGGCGCAGATCCTGCGGTTACTCAAGGAACTGCAGGCGGACCTCGGCGTGTCGGTGATTTTCATCACGCACGATTTAGGGGTGATTGCCGAGTTAGCCGATCGTGTGGTTGTGATGTATCGCGGACATATCGTAGAGCAGGGCGATGTACTTTCCATTTATGATCATCCGCAACATCCCTACACTAAGGGCCTGCTCGCCTGCCGGCCGCGCCTCGAATCGACGTTCAAGGTGCTTCCGACGGTTTCCGATTACCTCGATGAAACGGAGGTGGATGGTCGAATGGAACTCAGCGAGAATCCTGATGCCGCCGCGCATATTGAATCGCTGCAGCAGGTGGCTGATCCAAAGATTGATGAGAACGATTTGCACCTCGAGGTAAACGATTTACAGGTGCATTTTCCGGAACGCGCCGGGATCTTTTCCGCGCCGAAAGGGGTGGTGAAAGCGGTGGACGGTATCAGCTTTACCGTGGCGCGAGGTAGCACGCTCGGGTTGGTGGGAGAATCGGGCTGCGGTAAGACGACCACGGGCCGCGCCATTCTGAATCTCCTGATGCCTACTGCCGGGAGTGTGCGGTTTGCTGGGCAAGAAATTGCCGGCTTCGACGCGGCGGCCATGCTGCCGCTGCGCAAGCAGATGCAGATTATTTTTCAGGATCCCTATTCCTCACTCAATCCGCGCCTCACCATCGAGCAGGCGCTCACTGAGCCGATGGCGGTGCACGGCATTGGCCGGCATCACGCCGAGCGCCGTGACCGCGCTGCGGCGTTGCTGAACGAGGTGGGGCTGGAGGCGCGGTTCCTACGCCGATATCCGCATGAGTTTTCCGGCGGCCAACGCCAGCGCATCTGTGTGGCCCGCGCGTTGTCGCTGGAACCGGAATTTATCGTGTGCGACGAAGCCGTCAGCGCGATGGACGTCTCGGTGCAGGCGCAGGTGCTTAATCTGCTCAAGGAACTGCAACTCCGCCGCAACCTCACCTACATTTTTATTAGCCACGACTTGAGCGTGGTGAAATTCATGGCTGATACCATGGCCGTGATGGAAGGTGGGCGGATTATTGAACAAGGCCGCGCCGAGGAGGTTTACGCCAATCCTTCCGAGGCCTACACTCGCCGACTCATTGACGCCATCCCGCGCGACAGCGTGGACTTCATCCGCGAGCGGGTGGGATAAGAGCTATTCGCCCTCGCTGTCTTCTTTATTTTCCGCAGGCGCTTCCGGAGTGACGGAAGGGGTGTTGGTGGCCGTGACGGAAGGCTCCTCGGTGGGTGTGATGGGTGCGGAAGGGTTTGGCGACGGAGCTGGGGCGGCATTGGTATTGGTGGTCGGCGCTCCTCCTTGGCCGAGTTGATCGCTGAGATCATCCGGGCGCATGAAGGGGAGGGACAGAAAAAGGCAGAGTACAAGAAATAGTACGGCGTTCCATTTAGTCAGTTTGGTTAACACATTGCCGGCACCAGCGCCGAAGAGCGCGTCAGTGGTGCCGCCGCCAAAGGCGGTGCCGAGGCCGGCCTCTTTCTTGGGGAGCTGCACCAGCACCAGCAGGATGAGGAACAGGCAGTTGAGAAAGAGAACGACAGTGAGAAATTTACTCAGGATATCCATGATTTTTTCCTAGTTACGCGTGTTGTTGATGATATCAGAAAAGCTGCGGGCTTCAAGGCTGGCGCCTCCGACGAGGGCCCCGTCCACGTCCGGTTGGCCGAGAAGTTCCTCGGCATTAGCGGGTTTGACACTGCCGCCGTACTGGATGCGGACGGCCTTGGCGACTTCTTCACCGTGACTCTTGTTGATCTCGCCGCGGATGAAGGCGTGGACGTCCTGCGCCTGCTGGGAAGTGGCAGTCTTGCCAGTGCCGATGGCCCAGACCGGTTCGTAGGCGATCACGGTGTCCTTCAATTGTTCGGTATTCAAATCGGCTAGGCTGCCGGCAATTTGTTGGCCGACCACGGATTCAGTTTCATTGGCCTCACGTTGGGTGAGGGTTTCGCCGACGCAGACGATCGGCTTGAGGCCTGCTGCTAGGGCGGTTTTGGTCTTGGCGTTGATCAGGGCGTCACTTTCCTTTTGGTATTCGCGGCGTTCGGAGTGGCCGAGGATGACGTAATGCACGCGCAGATCGCGCAGCATGCCGGCATTGATTTCGCCGGTGAACGCGCCGTAATCGTTCTCGCTCATGTTCTGGCCGCCCACTTTGATGAGGCTGTTCTTGAGCTTGGCGGACACGGCGTCCAGCGCGGTGTACGGCGGGCACACGACTACGTCCACATCGGTCTGCGTGCCGAGGTCACGATCGAGGGCCTCCACCAGGTCCGTGGCTTCAACCACGGTTTTGTTCATCTTCCAGTTACCGGCGATGATCAGTTTGCGTTCTTTGTTCATACGAAAAATTATTTGGCGGACAGCGCGGATACGCCGGGGAGTTCCTTGCCTTCAAGAAATTCCAGACTCGCACCTCCACCGGTGCTCATGAAGGTGACTTGATCTCCGAGGCCGGCTTTGTTCAGCGCCTTAACGCTGTCGCCGCCACCGATGATGCTCTTGGCGCCGGAAGCAGTGGCTTCGCACACCGCTCGGGCTACGGCGAAGGTGCCGCCGGCAAAGCGGTCGTCCTCAAAGATGCCCATGGGGCCGTTCCATAAAATCGTCTTCGCGCCCTTGATCACCTCGCTGAAGGTGTCGGCGGATTTTGGGCCGATGTCCACGCCCTCCACGTCGTCGGGGATATTTTTATCATCATTCACCCGATGATCGCCAAAGGCAAATTTGCCGTCGATCTCGGTGGGCGCGGCCACCACGTTGTCGATGGGGATTAGAAATTGCACGTTGCGTTCGGCGGCCTTGTTGAGGGCGGCCTGAGCGACGTCGACTTTGTCGCGTTCCACTAGCGATTTGCCGACGGAGAGCCCCTGGGCTAGCTTGAAAGTGTACGCCATAGCGCCGCCGATCAGAATGGTATCGGCCTTTTCCAGCAGGCGATCGATCACCTTGATCTTGTCTGACACCTTCGCGCCGCCGAGGATCACGACAAACGGGGCGGTCGGGGAATCCAGTTCGGCCCCCAGAAATTGCAATTCGCGCTCCATCAACAGGCCGGCAACGCATTGGCCGCCGCGGGCGGCGATCACATTGGCTACTCCGGCGGTGGAGGCGTGCGCACGATGGGCGGCACCAAACGCGTCGTTCACATACGTATCCGCATTAGCTGCGAGTTGTTCGGCAAACGCGGCGTCATTGGCTTCCTCTTCGGTGTGGTAACGGACGTTTTCCAGTAGGAGTAAACCGCCTTCCTGCAGTTGGCTCACGGCTTCGCTCACGGCATCGCCAACGCATTGATCGCAGAAGGCGACCGGTTGGCCGATCAATTCCGCGAGTTTATTGGCCACGGGGCGTAGGCTCATGGATGGCACGCGCTCACCCTTGGGGCGGCCGAGGTGGGCGGTGAGGATCACCTTGGCGCCCTTGTCTATCATGGCCTTGAGCGTGGGCAGGGTGGCGCGGATTCGGGTGTCGTCATTGATCACCATCGCGCCGTCCTCTTCGGCTATCGGCACGTTGTAGTCCACGCGCGTCAACACGCGTTTACCCTGCAAATCCAAATCGTTAACGGTAAGTTTCGCCATAAAACGGGCCGCGGAGGATAGCGCAGTGGAGGGGGGCGGTGGAAGCAGAAAAACGGCCGATTTCGGCCTTTTTAGTGGGTCTTCAGAAAGTTTAGCGCATCCATAAAATCAGCCGGTAGCGGCGCATTTAACTCCATTTTCTCGCCGGAAAGCGGGTGGGTGAAGCCGAGGGCGGCAGCGTGGAGCATCTGGCGCGGGGCTTCGTAGCCGGTGGATTGGGCAAATTGCCGGGCCGGGCGGCCCCCATAGACCGGGTCACCCACCAGCGGACAGCCCAAATGCTGCAGGTGCACGCGGATCTGGTGCGTCCGTCCGGTATGTAGCCTGGCCTCCACCAGAGCCGAGTCGCGCAATGCCTCCAGCACACGAAAATCCGTGTGTGAATCGCGACCGCGTTCCACAATCGCCATTTTTTTGCGGTGTACTGGATGCCTGCCAATAGGGGACTTGACTGTGAGGTGTTCCTTGGCCGGCTTGCCGCAGACGAGTGCTTGATACATTTTGGTGGTTTTGCGATCGGCAAACTGGGCGGACAAAGCGTGATGGGCCGAATCGTCCTTGGCCACCACCAGACATCCGCTGGTATCCTTGTCCAGTCGATGCACAATGCCCGGACGCGCCACGCCGCCGACGCCGCTGAGTTGGCCGGCGCAATGATGGAGGAGGGCGTTCACCAGTGTCCCGCTTGCGTGACCGGCGGCCGGATGCACCACGATCCCCACGGGTTTGTTGATCACCAGCAGACGATCATCTTCATACAAAACGTCCAAGGGGATATCCTCCGGTTGTGCCTCGGCTGGGTCGGGCTCGGGCCAGATGATAACGATCTCTTCGCCGGCACGGGGTTGATGCGTGGGCTTGATCGTTTTGCCATCCACGCGCACATCGCCATCTTGAATCAAACGCTGAAAGGCCCCGCGGGAGGTGTCGGGGAATTGTTTTTTCAGGAACTTGTCCAGTCGAGCTTGAGGCAGTGAAATCTCCACCCGCAGTGTCTCGCGCCGGCTCATGACTCTTCGGAAGGTTCCGATTCGATCTTCTCGCGCGTGGACAGCAAATACCACATCGTGCCGCCGGCAATCACCAGGATGATGCTGATGCCTTGACCGGAGGTCAGAGTGCCAAACCACAAACTGCCCCGGCCGTCGGCTCGAAAGAATTCCATGGCAAAACGCAACACGGCATAGGCGATAAGATATGCTGCAAAAACCTGCCCATTGAATTTGCGATTGCGAAACATCCACGCCAAGCCGGCGTATAGGGCGAGGTTGAGCAGGCTTTCGTAAATCTGCGTGGGATGGACATGCGCGCCGTGCGTGCCGTGGGTTTCGGGAAATTGCACTGCCCACGGGAGGTCGCAGGGTTTGCCGTAACAACAGCCGGTCATAAAACAGCCGATGCGCCCGAAAGCATGGCCGAGCGCGAAACTGGGCGCCAGCGTATCGAAGGTCGCCCAAAGCGGCATTTTCGTTTTCCGCGTGAACAGCCAGACCGCCAGCGCGGTGCCAAAGAGCGCCCCGTGAAACACCATGCCGGAGCGCTGCATAAACAGATTCTTTAAGGAGTCATCGCCCCAGTGGTTGATGACGTACAACATCTTGGCTCCGCCGATTCCGCCAATGAACATCCAGAGCATGAGATTCGAGATGTCTTCAGCATTCAGGCCGATGCGCAAGCCGCGCCGGCCGGCTGTCCACATCCCAATCATGAAGCCGGTGGCCAGCATAATGCCGTACCAATGGACCGTTATGCCGCTGAGATCAAACGCTACCGGATTCACGTCCGCACGGTAGGCGCGGGGCAGAGCGGAGGCAAGTCCGGCTTATTTGGCTTTTGATGTGGAACAATTTACGGTAACCACGCGCGATGGCATCGTTGGCAGAGGCAGTAAAGGCGCGGGCGGCAGAGCAGTTGGCTTTGCCCGAGGGGGCCGAGCCATCCAAGGAACTGCCGCGCTTCAAACGGTTTCTCAAGGGCGAATCTTCCCGCCTAAAAAAACTCCATCGGAGCGGTGGTCTGGGCCGTGAGGTGTGTCGGGCGCGGGCGGCGGTGATGGATGCCATCATCGCCCAATTATTCACCACGGCGGTGGAGCTGGCGCCATTGGGGGATTTGAAAAAGCGGCCGGCCATGGCGGTGATCGCTATCGGTGGTTATGGCCGGAAGGAACTGAATCCGCAGAGCGACATTGACATTCAGTTCCTGTGTGATGACCGATTGTGGAATGGGGCCAAACCGCACGAATATCTGCAGAGCGTAACCGATACCGTGCTCTACATGTTATGGGATTTGGGCCTGAAGATCGGGCACTCCGTGCGGCGCGTGCAGGATTGCGTGGAGGAGGCCAACAAGGATATGCAGTCCAAAACGGCTTTGATCGAATCCCGGTTGGTAGCCGGCGAGGCGGGTTTGTTTAGCCGGATGGAGCAGCAGGTGAACGACAAATGCGTGAAGCCGTTTGTCAACGAATACATTGCCCAACGCATCGAAGATCAATCGGCGCGCCGCCACAAATACGGCGGCGCGGTGACCATGCAAGAGCCAAACATCAAGAACGGCTGCGGCGGTCTGCGTGATTACCAGAATCTCCGCTGGATGATGCACTTCAAATGCGGCCTGCGGTTGGTTGAGGATCTGGAAACCGAAAAGCAAATCAGCAAAGCAGACGCGGAGAAACTGGAGGCGGCCTATTCATTCCTGTTGCGCGCCCGCAACGAGCTGCATTATCAGCTCGAACGGCCGGTGGATGCGCTGCCCAAAGCCGTGCAGCCGAAGATCGCCTGGCAGTTGGGCTACACCAACCGTTCCCCGGCCAAGCGGTTGGAGGCGTTCATGGGGGATTACTATCGGCACGCCCGCAACATTGATCTGATCGTACGCGCCATTGAACGGCGGTTGGCGATTGTGGAACTGCCCGGCTGGCAACAGGCCATCGGACGCTGGATGCGTGGAAGTACCGAGCAGGTGATCGACGGCTTTCGGATTGCCGACGGCGAAATCAATTATGTGCAGCGTTCGGTGTTCAAAGACCAACCGCGCAAACTCATGCGAGTGTTTCTGCTATTGCAGCGCCACAGCGTGCGGTTGCATCCGGATTTGTCGCAGTTGATCCGCGACAATGCCTGGCGTATGGATCGCAAATTGCGCGTCGACTCGCATGTCCATGAGACATTCTTGGAAATTCTCAATCAACCCGGCGCGGTGGGGCATGTACTGCGCCGGATGCACGAGCTGGATTTGCTTGGGCGTTTCCTGCCCGAATTCGGGCGGCTCACCTGCCTGGTGCAACACGAGTTCTTTCACCAGTACACCGTGGATGAACACACGCTGGTGTGCATCGAGAAACTCGATGGCCTCTGGGAAGGGCGTTGGGAGGGGTATCAGAAATACCGCGAGGTGTTCGAGGAAATCGATCGACCCTCCACCTTGTATCTCGCGTTGCTGCTACATGATGCCGGCAAAGGTATTGAGACCGACCGCCATGAACGCGAAGGCGAGCGGGTGGCCGATCACGTAGCGGACCGACTGGGTCTGGATGAAGCGGCGACCGACAGCCTCCTCTTGATTATCCGGCATCATCTCCTGATGGTGCAGGTGGCGCAACGGCGGGATCTGGAGGATCCGCAGGTGGTGCGGCAATTCGCCGAGACGTTAGAGACCGAGGAGAATCTGAACATGCTGATGCTCCACACGCTGGCCGACTCATTGGGGACGGCGGATAATTTGTGGAACGGGTTCAAGGACATCACGCAATGGACGTTGTACTGGAAGAGCCACGCGTTTTATCGGCAGGATCCCGAGGCTGCGCGGGCGGAAGAGGAGTACCGCGATGAAATTGAAGCCGAGACGCGCAAGCTGATTGCAGCCCGCCTGCCCGATGAGGAAATCGAGGCGCACTTTGATAATCTGCCGCCGCGGTATTTCCGGACTGTGCCCGCGGATGAAATCGTGGAGGACATCGAGCTGGTTCATGATTTTTTCAAACAGCAAGTCTTGCACGAAAACCGAATGTTGGATCCAGCGGTGATTTGGAAGCGCGATCTGGATCGCGGCTGCTCCAATGTCGGCATTTGCACTTGGGATCGGCCGGGCCTGTTCAGTCGCGTGACCGGAGTGCTAGCTGAATGCGGATTCAATATTCTCAGTGCCCAGATTTTTACGCGGGAAGATTCTATTGTGATTGATCGATTCTTCCTGACGGATGGACGAACAGGCGGATTGCCGGCGGTGGAGCAACGTGAGCAGTTCGCCAGGCGATTGAATGAAGCCCTGAAATCCTTTGAGGATTTGGATTTGGATTTTGCGCAATTGCCGAAATCCGGCGTGGAATATACCTCACTTAGCGGGGAACGTATTCCCACGCGGATACTTTTCGATAACCACGTTAGTGAAGAATTCACCGTACTCGATCTCGAGGCCGAAGATCACATCGGCCTGCTGTATGCCGTGACGCACACCTTGACCACGCTCGGTTTATCCATTGAGTTGGCCCGTATCAACACTGCCAAAGGCGGCGCCAATGACAGTTTTTACGTGCTTGAAGAAAACGGAGCCAAGCTCGAAGACACTGTGCGCCAACAATTTGTGGAAAGCATGTTGCGGCACGTGATCGCCGCGCTGCACGAGGCGTAGTTACCCTTCAAGCACCGCCATGGCTGCGGCCTGGCCGTCGCTGTGGCTGAGGCTGATATGGACCGACTTGCCACCCAGTTCCATCAACAACACCTTCGCCTTGCCATGCAGTCGGACCATGGGTCGGCCGCGTTCGTGATGGACAATTTCCAGATCGTGCCAATTGAGCTTCTCCCCAATACCCGTGCCGAACGCCTTACTGACGGCTTCCTTGCCGGCGAAGCGTGCCGCGATACTGGGGGAAGGGTCGGCTTGTTGCAGGCAATACTTGATCTCGTCCGGTCGAAGGAATTTGTTCAGAAATTTTTCGCCCCATCGGGAATGGACGCGGCCAATGCGGGCGACGTCGATAATGTCGATGCCGGTGCCGAAAATCATCTGCTTCGATACCCTTTCATGAGGCGGAGCATTTCTTTCACGGCTTTTGCCAGCCCTTCTTCAACGGATCGGCTGATGATGCTATGGCCAATGTTCAACTCTTCCAAATGCGGCACGGCGTGGAGGGTTGGGAGATTCTCGTAGTTTAATCCGTGGCCGGCATTCACCCGCAAGCCGAGCGAGTGGGCGTGTTCGGCGGCGGCGATTAACCGATTCAATTCCCGCCGCCGGTTTCGGGCGTTGCCGTAGTGCTCGGCGAACTGTCCGGTGTGCAGCTCGATAAACTGAGCGCCTGCTTCCGCGGCGGCATCTACCTGTCGGGCGTCCGGGTTGATAAACAGGCTCACCTCAATCTTCGCCCGACCCATGCGCTTGCAGATGCCCTTGATCGCGGTTAGTTGTCGGGCCACTTCCAGTCCGCCTTCGGTGGTGACTTCCTGACGTTTCTCTGGAACCAAGCAGACGATGTCGGGCTTCAGCTTCAGGGCGAACCGGACAATCTCCGGCGCAATCGCCATTTCGAGATTCAGTCGGGTGCTAATGCGGCGGCGCAAGGCGCGCACATCGGCGTCCTGAATATGACGACGATCCTCCCGCAGATGAGCGGTGATGCCGTGGGCGCCGGCCGCTTCACAAGTCAGGGCCGCCTCCACCGGGCACGGTTCGCCAGCGGATTGGCCGCGATACCGCGCCTCCCGCAAGGTGGCCACATGGTCAATATTCACGCCCAGCTTGAGCACGGGCGCACGCTACGCAAAATTACTCAGCTTGCCAAACACATCCTTAATGCTAATGTTTAATACATGAACCATCCCGCCTTGCGTGTCGCTGGGTATTATCTTGGGGGCGTATTGGTTGGCAACGAAGTAGGGCTTCCGGTTCATTGGCTTTGGTGGGGTGTTATCGGCTTGGTTGTGGGATGGGGTTGGTGTTGGTGGATGCACCGATTGTGTTCCACAGCCTTGTGGCACTCAGAATTGTGTCATGAACAGTTGGCAGGCTGGGGAGCGCAGGGAGCGGAATTGGGACGTGGAATCTTTTGGCGATTGGCGGTTTTCCTGTTGGGTTGGGCGAATTATATGGGGCATACCGCGCCCTCATCCTTGAATGATTTACGGCATTGGGTGCCGGAAACCGGGGTTATTGCGCGGGTGGAAGGCACGATTCTGTCCCCGCCTCGTATTCAAAGAACGGGCCATGGTGAGCGTCTTCAAGTGTTGATGGAGATTGAACGAGCTCAAACCAACGGGGTTTGGCGATCGGCTGCTGGAAGGGTGATGGTGTCGGGCACGAATTCCTTGAGTGGCACGATCTCCAAAGGGAAAAATTTGAGTGTGGATGGCGTATTGGCCCGGCCTCGGCATGCCGCGGCTCCGGGCTTCTTTGATCGCAAACAACAGTTGGCAAGGAGGGCCATCTACTATGAATTGCAAACCGACGCATTGACGGAATGGACAGTGACACCTTCGGACAAGGAGCTTTCTTGGAGTGAACGGTTTCAGGCGTGGGGGCGCACAACCTTGGGGCGCGGATTGCCAGAAAATGATCCAGCCGTGGAGTTGCTGTGTGCTATGGCGTTGGGATGGCGCACGGGGTTGACGAGGGAAGTAGCTGCTCCGTTCATGCAATCGGGAACAATGCACTTGTTCGCCATCTCGGGGCTCCACGTGGCGTTGGTGGCGGGAATCCTGTTGGGTCTGCTGCGTGTGTGTCGTTTCGGGCGGCAGAGCGCGGCGGCGATGGTGATTCCATTGCTGTGGTTTTACGCCGGGGCAACGGGATGGCAACCATCGGCCGTCCGGGCGACAGTAATGATGACGCTGCTTTTGGGTGGGTGGTTGCTCAAACGGCCAGTGAATGTGTTGAACTCGTTGGGGTTGGCGGCATTTTTGATCCTCCTTTGGGATCCGCAACAAATCTTCCGCGTCAGCTTTCAACTTTCATTTGTTGTGGTGTTTAGTCTGGCTTGTGTCGTGCCGCCGGTGGCGCAATGGCTGGAGAATAAGGCGCGGCCGGATCCCTATTTGCCGAGGCTGCTGTGGTCTCGCTGGCAGCAGGGATTATTCGAGGCCTCCCATTGGTTGCTGGGAGCCTTAGCCGTTTCGTCTGGAGCCTGGCTGGCGTCGATGCCGTTGGTGGCGCATCATTTCAACCTCTTCAACCCAGTAGCGTTGTTGGCTAATGTGCCGGTGGTGGTGTGTGGTATGGCGGCACTGGCAAGTTGTCTCGGGAGTTTGCTGCTGGGTGTTTGGTTGGAGTCGGTTTCCATTTGGTTCAATCACGCTGCGTGGTTTTTCATGAACGCTATGATGGCGATCAGCCAATGGGTGGCGGAGTTGCCAAGGGGATGGCAGTACGTTCGCTCGCCTCAAGAATGGATGATTGTGGGTTGGTACTGCTTGTTGTTTGGATTGGGCACAGGCTGGGTATGGCGTTCAGTGAAACGGTCGTGGGTGTTTCTGGGGGTGGGGTTGTTTGCCGGCCTGCTGTTGTTGGCATGGCAGAAAGATCGGTCGGCGGTGCGCATGACCTTTCTCCCTCAAGGGCCCGTAGTGCATGTGGAAGGGGAAGGGCTGTTGGTCGATTGCGGGAATGAATGGGTAGCCAAAATGGTGGTGCCGCGGCAATTGCGTGTGCGAGGGGTGGATACGCTGGATCGATGTGTGGTCAGCCATCTGGTGACGCATCATGCTGGGGGATTGCCGGTGTTGAAGGAATCGTATTCGCTTCGCCAGGTTTACCGCCCCCAGGCGCGCAGTTCATCTCCGATTGGTAAACAGGTGACTGGCTTGGAGTTGGTGGCGGGTGATCGGGTGGGGCGTTGGGATGTGATCCATCCGGCACAGGGAGAAGATTTCCCGCGCAGTACGGATGATGCACTGGTGTTGCGTGGTAAATTTCACGGGATGACCGTGTTACTCCTATCAGATTTGGGGCATGACGGACGGCAGGCTTTGATGCGCAGGAATATCGATTTGCAGGCAGAAGTGTTGGCCTTATCGGTTCCAGACCGAAGCCGACCAGTGGGTTTGGGATTTCTTAACGCGGTGAACCCCAAAGTGATTGTAGTGCAGGATTGTCGGTTCCCCGTGACCGAACGAGCGTCAGATCCGTGGTTGGCGAGCTTGCGGGAAAGCGGAGCGATCGTCCTGAGCGTAAGGGAGCTGGGCGGAACACGCCTGACGATTGAGCCTGTAGGGTGGCGATTGGAGAATGCCGAGGGCGTTTTATTTTCTCAATGACGCCAGGCCGAGGCCTAGACAGCCGAGGCTGTTCATGAGGAGGAAAGCGGCGGCGAGGATAGTTAGACCTTCAGACTTGGGGGCGTGGAGCCTGGTAACGCCGCCTTCGGAGCCTCGGGCGATGTTGTAGCAAATCATTTCCCGACTGTTTCGGAGGTACAAGCGACCGCCGGCGAGGGTGGGGTTGTTCCAGGTCTTGCCGGTCAATGACGGTAGCCGTGCGATTTCCTGATGGCCGTTGGGGGAGGCGGTCGCCAGAGCAATCTCGCCGGTTTCACATTGGATGACGAGGTGGCCCTGAGCGAGGAGGACCTGGCCATGGCCGTAGTTATCGCCGCGCCACACTTCCTTGCCGGTGGCGGCTTCGAGGCAGACGAGGTGCGCGACGTCATCGCTGTCGCCGTCGTCTAATCCGTACAAATGGCCTTCATGGAGCACGGAACTGGTGAATTTGTTTTTCAGGTGCTTGTTCTCCCAGATGAACTCGGCTTTGATCGCACCATCTTCCTCGGTGAATTTTATCAAGCCACAACCGTGTCCGTAGCCGCCACTGACGAACAGATGCTGTTCATCGATCACCACGGGCTGGGAGATGTTGTTGTTGTAGTTGATGTTCCATGGAACGGACCACAAGAGGCTACCGTCTTCCAGAGATCGACCCTGCATCTCGCGGGCGGCGCCAAGAATAATTTGTTTTTGGCCGGCAAACGTCGCGGTGAAGGGGGACATGTAGGCCTGATTTTCGGCTTCGGCTTCCCAAAGAAGATCGCCGGACAGTTTATCGAGGGCCACCAAGGTGGATTTGCCGCGCGCCCGCACGCCGGTGGTGATGATCAGGGCGTTACCTTCCACCCAGGGTGAAGCGCATGTACCGAACATCAGATTGCGGGTTTCAAAGCGTTCATGAATGTTCAGGTGCCAAAGCAGTTTGCCAGTCACAGCATCGAGGCAATGGAGCTGACCTTCGGCACCGAGGGTGTAAAGCCGACCATCATCGTAGGTGGGCCCGGTGCGCGGGCCTACGCCGCCCATGTGATAGGCGTCATCAAATTCACCCTCATATTGATGCCGCCAAAGCCCGCGGCCGTCAGTGAGGTTGTAGCAGGTGACCACCTCGCCGCGATCCCATTGCTCCAGCGTGAAGAGTCGGCCCTTGGCGATGGTGATGCTGGAGTGTCCGCCGCCGACCACGATTTTCCATAGTTGCTTAGGCGGCGAGTTGTCCCAGTCTGCGCGAATGGCCGGGCCGGAGTACACCCCATCGCGTTGGGCGCCGCGGTAGCCGGGCCAGAACGCGGGGTCGTTCTCGTTGGGTTTGCGGTCTGAATAAGCCCAGTTGGCATCGGAAGGCGCGGTCTGCATCCAGCGCAGGCCGCCGGGAACGCCACGCCCATCCCAGTCCAGCCGTACCCAGCCCGCAGCCCAGAGAATCCCCAGGCCGACCAGTAACTGAACACCGGTAAGGATCAGTAAAATGATTTTTTTACCGAGAGAATCCGCAATAGTAAACAGGCCGTAGATCGGGGACAGGTAACAGATCAAACGCGGCGAGAGGGAACTGGGTTGGTCGTCACTCACGGGGCGGAGTGTATCGGGCCGGCGGCACAGGGCAACTTTTGGTTTCACACGGCGTGTTCTGGGGTACGGCATGGCGAAGCCGTTTCTTACTGCGGTCTGGCGGGATTTGGTGCTGTTGAGCTGGCGAGTGGATCCGGCGTTGCTGGCCCCGCATGTGCCGGCGGGCACGGATCTGGATGTGGCGGCTCTCTATGGTTCGGACTGGGCGGGGGCACTGGCGGGTAAACCTAATTCGGGAGTAAACGCCGATGGATCAGGAGTTGAGGTGTTTTCGGGGGAAATAATTTAACCATAGAGAGCACAGAGTTTTTAAGAGGATATCTCTGTGTTTTCTGTGCCTCTGTGGAGAATAGATTTACCCAACAATCTCCTTCACCACGCGGGCGGGGCGGTCGTTGGTGAGTTTTTGGGGTTGGCCGCCGTGGTGGTATGTGAGCTGGGTGTGGTCGAGGCCGAATTGGTGGAGGAGGGTGGCTTGGTAATCGTTGGCGGTGACCTTATCGACGACGGCGCGGTGGCCGACTTCGTCGGTTTCACCATAGATGGTGCCGGGCTTGAAGCCGCCGCCGGCGATCCAGGTACTAAAGCCTTGGCCATTGTGGTCGCGGCCGGGTTTGCTTCGGGATTGCACAACCGGCAGCCGTCCGATCTCGCCACCCCAATGGACGACGGTGCTGTCGAGAAGGCCGCGTTGTTTTAAATCGGTGACGAGCGCGGCGGCGGGTTTATCGGTGCGGAGGCAAATGGACGGCAGACTGGCGTGGATGTTTTCGTGGTTATCCCACGGCTGGCCGTTGAGAAAGAGCTGTACGAAACGCACCCCGCGTTCGACGAGTCGCCGGGCGATGAGGCAGCGGGTGCCGTATTCCTTCGTTTCGTTTTGATCGATGCCGTACAGTTTTCGGGTGGCCTCGCTTTCCCCACTGATATCGAGCGCTTCCTTGGCGGCGGTCTGCATGCGGGCGGCCAGTTCGAAGCTGGCGATGCGAGCCTCGAGGGCGTCTTCACCGGGTAATGCCTCAGTTTGATCGGCGTTAAGGCCGCTGAGGAATTGCAGGAAGTTTTCCTGGGGCGCACCGAGCAGATGGCCGGGGGCATCGAGGTTGAAGATGCGCGGTTCTTTGGCGCGCAGGACGGTGCCCTGGTACAGGCTAGGCAGCCAACCGTTGCTCCAGTTGTGATTACCGTCGACCGGTTTACCGCCGGGATCCTTGAGCACCATGTAGGCGGGCAGCTCGTCGTTTTCACTGCCGAGGCCGTAGGTGAGCCACGCGCCCAGGCTGGGCCGGCCGATGACGCCTGGGATGCCCGCGTTGATGTAACGGATGGAAACCTCGTGGCCGTTGTGGCCGGTGTGCATGCTTCGGATCATGCAGAGATCGTCGGCGATCTTTGCGGTGTGCGGCAGCAGTTCGCTGAAGTCCATACCACATTGGCCGTGCTTCTTGAATTGCCAGGGGCTGCCGAAGAGCTTGCGGCTGGCTTCGTTAGCAAAGCTGTAATGGACGCTGCCGCCGTATTCCATACCGTTGCAACGCTGCAGCTCGGGTTTGGGGTCGGTGAGATCCATGTGGCTTGGGCCGCCGTGCATGAACAGTGAAATCATCGCCTTAGCGTGGGGAGCGTGATGCGTCCGCTTGGGCTTGAGGTCAAAACGGCGTTGCCCACGCGGGATGTCCTTGGGCGTGCCGAGCAGTTTCTCGCGCTGCAACAGCCACGCCAGCGCGAGGCTGCCGATACCCATCGTGTTGCGGACGAGAAATTGGCGGCGGTTGAAAAAGTCGTTCATGCCAAAAGCTCTTTCACCACGCGGGCCTTTTGCCCGTCGGTCAGGGTTTGTTCCTGTGCGGCGCGTTTGTAGGTAAGTTGTTCGTGGTTGAGGCCGAATTGGTGCAGCAGGGTGGCATGGTAATCGTAGTGGTTGACGATGTCCGACACGGCGCGGTGGCCCCATTCGTCGGTGGCTCCGTGAATGTGGCCACCTTTAAAACCGCCTCCAGCGAGCCACATGGAAAAGCCATATGTATTGTGGTCTCGGCCCGGGCTCTTTTCGTTTTGCACGACGGGCAGGCGGCCCATCTCGCCGCCCCAATGAACGACCGTGCTGTCCAGCAGGCCTCGGCCCTTGAGATCCTTGATGAGGCCGGCAATAGGTCGGTCAATTTTTTTGCAGGACGCCGGCAGGGCATTGGTGATATTGCCGTGATGATCCCAGTACTGGTTCTTGGTAAACACTTGGATGAACCGCACGCCATGCTCCACGAGCCGCCGCGCAATGAGACAGCGAGTGCCAAAATCTTTCGTGGCCGAATTATCAATGCCGTACATCTTCTTGGTGGCGTCGCTTTCGCCGGAGATATCCATCACATCCGCGGCTGTAGTCTGCATGCGCGCGGCCAGTTCGAAGCTGGCGATGCGAGCTTCGAGATCCAGTTCACCGGAACTGTGGTTGTCGTTATTGAGTTGGCCCAGAAATTCCAAAAAGTTTTCCTGTGGTTTCCCCTGCAATTCGGCAGGCGGATTGAGATTAAGGATACGCGGTTCGCGCGCGCGCACGACGGTGCCTTGATAAAGGCTGGGCAGAAAACCGGGTGACCAGTTAAGCACACCTTCGACCGGAATGTTTACAGGATCGCGCAGCACCATATAGGCGGGCAGGTTTTGGTTTTCCGTGCCGAGGCCGTAGGAAAGCCAACTACCGAGTGCCGGGCGGCCCTTGTTAGTGCGGCCGCTGTTCATTGCGTGGATGGATTGGCCGTGATTATTCACTCCGGTGTGCATGCTGCGGATTAGGCAGAGTTCGTCGGCCACCTCGCCAAAGCCGGGCACCAGTTCGCTGAAATCCATGCCGCATTGGCCGTGTTTCTTGAACTTCCATTTACTGGCAAGCACCTTGCTGCTCGCTTGGGCGGCGTTGTCGTACTTGATCTTCTCCGGGAAATCGCGCCCGTCCCATTCGTCGAGCAGGGGTTTGGGATCGCAAATATCCATCTGGCTCGGGCCGCCCTGCATGAAGCAGGAAATCATCGCCGTGGCGCGCGGGGCGTGATGCGGCTGTTTGGGCAACAACGTCTGCGCGGCGGCCTCAAGATTCGGCTTCACCGGCTTGGCCAGCAGGCCTTCGCGCTGCAACAGCCACGCCAACGCCACGCCGCCTATCCCCATCGCGTTCTGCGCGAGGAAATGGCGGCGGGTGGAAAGTAGGTGCCCGTTATTCGACATAAACAAACTTGTTGGCACTCATCAGCGCCTGGCAGTAGTTGGCCAGGGCAGTGAGTTCGGGGGTCTTGTCTTGGCGCTCCTTGAACAGGGCGGTTTGGCGATGGACGAATTCGCGCGATCTGGAAAGCTGCTCGGGCGTGGTGGCGCGGCCGAAGGCATGGTGCCAGCCGGTGGTGAGCTGACCATCGAGATCCTCCTTGGCGTTGACCTGCAAACGCTCGGCCATGGCGCGGCTTTGGCTGATGACGAAGGCGTTGTTCATGAAGATCAACGCTTGCGGTGCCACGGTGGAAACGGGCCGCTTGGCGCAGTTGGGCTCCATGGCGGGCGCGTCGAAGGCGTCGAGGAAGGATAGCTTGCGCGTGCGGCGTACCTGCACGTAGAGGCTGCGCCGATGTTGCGCGCCCTGGAGATCGACCGCCTTGCCGGGCTTGCGTTCGCCATCGAGGTTTTCCTCGCCGATCACAAATTGGCCAACTTCATCCTCCATCACCGGCACGGGCTTGCCGCCCAATCGCAGGCTGATCTGGCCACTGAGTGCGAGCATGGCGTCCCGAATGGTCTCGGCTTCCATGCGGCGGACATTCATGCGGCCGAGCAGACGGTTGTCCGGATCCAGTGCATCCTGTTTGGCGCTCCGGTGGGAGACCTGTTGGTAGGCTTGGCTGGTCATGATGAGTTTGTGCAGCCGCTTGAGGCGCCAGCCGTTTTTCATAAAATCGGTAGCCAGCCAGTCGAGCAATTCGGGATGACTGGGCAGCTCGCCTAATCGGCCAAAGTCGCCGGGCGTATCCACCAGTCCGCGGCCGAAATGATGCAGCCAAAAGCGGTTGACCAACACGCGTGCTGTGAGCGGGTGTTGGCCGCTGGTGAGATGTTGGGAAAAGGCCGTGCGGCGGCCGGTGGAGGGCAGCGCGGGATCGTTCTCGGCGATGGCCGGTGCAGACACGACAGTGAGCCCGCCGGGTTTCACGGCGTCCTTGGGTTGATCGTGGTTGCCGCGGAAGAACACGTACGTGGTCGGCGGTGTGCCGGCCGGCTCAGTGAGCGCGCGGATGAAGGGTTCCTCCGGCTTGGTGGCGCGGATGTCGCTCGCCTTTTTGGCCATCGCATCGAGCACCTTTTTGCTGAGGGCATCCTTGAAGAACTGAATGCGCTCATCGATGCGCTTCAATTCGGCGCCCGCCTTTTCGTCGTCTTTTTTGTCGGTAAACTTCTTCCGCTCGGTGTTGAGCTTGCTGATTTCGCCGTTGTACTCGCGGTCGTAAAGATACAGTGAACCGGCGCTGATCTGCCGTACGCTCGGGTATTTTTTCAGAATGGCATTCTGCGGGTCGGTGCGTTTCTTGGAGCGGTAGGCTTCGCGCAGTTCGGCGCGGTCCTTCTCCGGCACAGCCTCGAGTTTCCAGGTGAGCGTGCGCTCGATGAAGAACTCGATTTTCTTTTGGCGCTCGGCATCGGCCTTTTTGGCCTCAGCCTCGATCTCGGCGGCCTTGTTGCGGTCGGCATCGGTGTAGAGCGTGATGCGGCGGCTGTTGGGTGCGCGCCAGCTCTTGGGGTTTAGGCCCGGCTCGAAGATGGCACGCAGTTGGTAGTAATCCTTTTGCGGAATGGGATCGTAGCGATGATCGTGGCATTGGGCGCAGCCGACGGTGAGGCCTATGAGCGAGCTGGACACAATCTTGAGGGTTTCGGCCATTACCTGATTGCGGGCGTCATTATTATTGGCCGTGCCCGTGCCGTCCGGCGCCATGCGGAGATAGCCGGTGGCGGTGAGCTTGTCGATCTGGTCGGGCTGCAGCTTGGTATGCGGCGGCTTCACCATCTCGTCACCGGCGAGTTGTTCGTGGATGAACTGGTCCCACGGCAAATCCTTGTTGAAGGCGTTGACGACGTAATCGCGATAACGCCAAGCCCACGCGCGTTCAGTGTCTTTCTCGTTGTAACCCTCCGAGTCGGCATAGCCCGCCACATCCAGCCAATGCCGGCCCCATCGCACACCGTACTGCGGCGAGGTGAGCAGGCGATCGATCAGCTTGGGGTAGGCGTCAGGCGATTGGTCGGCAATGAATTTTTTGGTTTCCTCCGGCGTGGGAGGCAGGCCGGTAAGATCCACGGTGGCGCGGCGGATTAACGTGGCTTTATCCGTGGCTGCGGAGAAGCTCAAACCCTCCGTGTGCAGGCGCCGCAGTAGAAACGCATCGACCGGATGTTTCGCGCCCTCGGGTACCTTGGGGTTTTGGATCGGCTGAAACGCCCAGAAGTTGCGTTCTTCCGCCGTGATATCCACGGTATCGGGATCCCCCGGCTCCGGTCGCGCGGTCTTGGCGCCTTGGGCAATCCATTTACGGATCAGGGCGATCTCTTCGGCTGACAGCTTCGCCTGTTCTTTGGGCATCTTGCCGGACTGAACCATCTGGAACAGCCGGCTTTCCTCCGGCTTGCCTTCGACGATGGCCGGCCCGTGCTCGCCGCCTTCTAGCAACAGGCGTCGTAGCCGCACATCAAGATCAGCGCGTTCCCTCCCGTCTTCCCCGTGGCAATGGAAACAATGCGCTTTAAGGATCGGCCGGATGTCTTTTTCAAACAAGACCGGCGCGGCCTGTAAGGGGGACGCAGCCAACAGCAGGATTAGGATCGTTATAAACCGCATTTCGTACAATGAATGGACCATATCCGAACTAATGAAATTCGACAATTATCAATCCAAATAATTCTTCCCAATGCTGGAAGCAAAAAGAAAGCCTGATCGCCAAAAACGAACTCCCTCAAGTCCGCAAAGACTACGACCACGCCTGAGCCGCTTGCTGCAAAATCACCGCTGAGAGTTTTGATGAACGGAAGTGAGTGTGGGTATTCGGCGGATTGAATAGCCTTGCCCGTCTTCAGGGCTGTGTTAAATTGCTGCGGAGGAGTTGGCTGAGGCCATTCAGCCACTACTGAATCCAACTGCCGATATGTCAGCGCCACCCGCACCGCAACCACCACCCGGAGCCGTCCCTCCGCCAGGTGCTGCGCCTGCCCCAGCACCCGGCGCGCCGACACAAAAGAAGGCCACCGTACGCATCGGTCTACCGCCCAAACCGGACGCCAAACAAACGATTCGAATTAGCCTGCCCGGCAAAGGCGGAGGCGCCCCAGCTCCCGGTGGAGCTCCGGCCCCAGGAGGCGCCGCGCCTGCCCCGGAAACTCAACGCGCTGCAGCCCCGGCCCCTGTTCCGGGTGCAGCTCCAGCTCCTGCCCCTGTTCCGGGCGCAGCTCCAGCTCCTGCCCCTGTTCCGGGCGCAGCTCCAGCTCCTGCCCCTGTTCCGGGCGCAGCTCCA
>Ga0315320_10000293_pt1 | contig 40092 bp, 24 predicted proteins | sample M140m21515metaG_FD_203458 | JGI IMG/M metagenome (GOLD analysis project Ga0315320, IMG submission 203458) | Ammonia-oxidizing marine archaeal communities from Monterey Bay, California, United States - M1 40m 21515 | ecosystem: Environmental > Aquatic > Marine > Coastal | place: USA: California... | reverse complement strand
AGATTATATGTTAAATGGCGTAGAACACGCTAACTTTTTCGAACAACGTGCCACTGAGTACTCTCGCGCTAGTACTACAGGTAACTGGCAAGACATTTTTAAATAAGGAACCTTATAATGACCGATGAAGTAGAAGAAAATCCTGTATTAAACTTCAATGGAGAAGAATATCCAATTGCAGATCTTACAGATGAGCAAAAGTATCTAGTGAATCAAATTCAAGACATTGATACTCAGCTAGCTCCGCTAAGAGCAAAAACCCACCAGCTCACTCGAGCGAAAGATGGGTTTGTCGCAGACCTTGGGTCAGCACTAGCTCCAGTAGAGGAGTAAAAAGAAAGGGGCTTACGCCCCTTTTTTTATATTATGACCAAGCTGTCATATTTGAAGCTCCTAATTGAGACCTATAATAGCTGTGTACTAGTTCCATTTGAGTTGTTGTTAATACACTATCGAAAACAACAAGTGCTCTAACATCATGCGACTTTCTAAAGCTGCCAGTAATATATCCATTAAACCTGGTACCACTAGTGAATACGGCTCCTGAGATTATAGCACTGTTATATTTAGTAACATCAAGCGCGTCGAATATGGCATCTCTAGTACTCAAAGCGGTACTACCATTAGCTCTATGAACTATACTTTCTCCGCTGTGAGGGCTATAGCCGCCAAAAGGTGCTGAGGTACCTGCATCTTGTGCTACATACAAATAACTAGAACTGTTGGTTCCTAAGTTCCACAGGAGAGTATTCGCTAGAGAAGTCGGTGTATGATAAATTAGAATAACAGTTTTAGCTGTGCTCGCAAGCGCACTAGGAAAGGCAAAGTTTCCTGTACCATACCCGCCCAGTGTAAACTGCATTGCAGCTACACTATGTGCACTTGTACTAGAAGAATATGTTCCCGAGCTAAAAGTTATATTGTTACTATTAGAAGAAATATCAGTCCAAGTAGTGCCTGACCCTCCATAGCTAGTGGAGTCTCCAAAGTCCCACCAACCTATTAAGCCTGATATACTATCTGGGCCAAAACCTAATGAAAATGTTGAAGAAGCACTATTAGTTCTTACACCATCAAAAGCCTTAAATCTAGCAGTAAATGTTCCTTCATTAGAACTAGAGGTACTAGGAGTTACTGTAAATGTGCCTCCACTCTGAGTAATTGTAGCTTGAGCTTGATTACTTGGAGAGGTATCATGACTATAACTAACAGCAAACCCTTCGGGGTCTGTAGCAGCTATTGTTACAGTAGTTGCTGTACCATCAGTTGCTAGGTCGTAAGAAGCGGCTGGACTACTAGTAAACTCAGGAAGCATATTTTGTCCACTAAAAAGTCTATCCCACTCCGTACCATCCCACACATATACAGCTTTTACATCTGTTACAAATGCTAGATCTCCACCAGTATTACCAGAGCTAGGTAGAGCTGCTATATTTGCATACGTAGTTACACCCCCTCCTCCTCCTCCTCCTCCCGAGCTGCCAGAAGCAGGGTAAAACTCAACCCACTGGTTACTAGTTCCATCCGCATAGTAAATATAAGGTACTAGTTCAGTTGTATCAAACCACAAGTCTCCGCTTGAAGGACTGCCCGGAGCTGTGTCAGAGATCGCCATAGGAGACCCAGTACCACTACTGCTAGCAGTAATTTTCCATTTTGCAGCCGAACTATTGTAAGTATAAGTCCTACCGTCTGCTGTTATTGTGTCTCCATCACTGGGACTATCTGTAAAGTTAATTGCCATTTTATTTCCTTATTCTACTATGATGACCAAGCTGTCATATTGCTAGATCCTAGCTCGTCGCTATAATAACTAGATATTGATGCCAATTGAGTCGTTGTTAATATACTATCATATGCTAGTACTGCTCTTACGTGCGCCGCTCTCTGTAGACCAGAATAGCCCATCCACCTATATGAGTGAGAAGTCACATCCAGACCTGTTACAGCAGCCATATTATACTTTGTGTAGTCAAGAGCATCAGCAGCCACATCTTTACTTGTAGGAGGTGTGGAGCCATTTACATAATGTAGTATAGTCTCTCCTGTCCAAGCAGAGAAGCCCGGAGCGTTAAAAAGTCCAGCATTACCATTTACGAAGTAAAAATGATAGCGAGAAGTCGTACCGTCCCCCATCAGCATAAAGTTAGCATTTGTAGGTTGATAGAATATCATTACATATGTCTTGGCGTTAGACCTAACATCCGAAGGAAATATGAAGTTGCCCCCTGAATTATCAAACTGCATTGTGGGAACACTATGGGTACTACTACTTGATGTGTAAGTACCTCCTGAAAAAGTCATATCATTACTATTAGTGGAAATATCTGACCAAGTAGTGCCTGACCCTCCGTAACTAGAAGACTCACCAAAATCCCACCAACCGTAAGGGGAGATGCCTCCAGGATAAAAGCTAAGCTTAAATGTTGAAGAAGCACTATTAGTTCTTACACCATCAAAAGCCTTGAATCTAGCAGTAAATGTTCCCGCATTAGAACTAGAGGTACTAGGAGTTACTGTAAATGTACCTCCACTCTGAGTAATTGTAGCTTGAGCTTGATTAGTTGGAGAGGTATCGTGACTATAACTAACAGCAAACCCTTCGGGGTCTGTAGCAGCTACAGTAACAGTAGTTGCTGTGCCGTCAGCTGCTAGGTCGTAGGAAGCTGCTGGACTAGTAGTGAACTCAGGAAGCATATTTTTCCCTGAAAAAACTCTATCCCACTCTGTGCCATCCCAGCCATAAAAAGCTTTCACATCCGTTACAAATGCTAGGTCTCCTCCAGTATTTCCTGAGCTAGGAAGAGCTGCTATATTTGCATATGTAGTTACACCACCACCTCCGCCACCACTATCTGCCGCAGATGCTTTCCACTTAGCACTACTACTCTCATACGTGTATGTTTTACCGTTTGCCGTAATAGTATCGCCATCACTGGGACTGTCTGTAAAATTAATTGCCATTTTTTATTTCTCCTTTGGAAATCTATGCTGTAAATATGTAGGCAGCGCCTTCACCTTCAACGTTAAAACCGCCTACAATAGCAGTATCGCTGCTAATTGCTAAATGATATCCGAATTGATCATTACTTGCTCTAGCTGAGTCAGTAGGAGTTATTTTTGACTCTTCTGACCAAGTAGTCCCGTCCCTTGTGAAAACATAAGCAGCTCCAGCATTACCGTAGTCTGTGTCTTCATAATTAGCTCCTATTATAGCTAGATCTCCTGTTGTGTCTAAGCCAACAGCTATTCCAAAGTTATCGTAAATCTGTTTGTCGGAAGCTTGTATTTTTTGTTGTTGAGACCAACTAGTACCTGAACGAGTAAATATATATGCGGCACCAACATTTGAGGCCCCTGTGTCCTCAGTAGGGGCCCCAACAATGACTGTAGCACCATTATCCGAAATATCTACATTACTTCCGAATGCATCCCCTGTTTGCAAGTCTGAAGATAGTATCTTAGCTTGTTGAGACCAAGTAGTGCCAGAACGAGTAAATACATATGCAGCACCTCCTCCAGATTTTTCCTTCACTCCTATAATAGCATCGTTTCCATTGCTTGACACGGCTATCTGGGCTCCAAATCCATCGTATTGTGCTCGATCAGAGCATTGTATGAAAGCTTGTTGGGACCAAGTAGTTCCTGACCTAGTAAAAGCATAGACAGCCCCCGCGTCAGTAACTCCAGTATCTTCGCCAGTTGCACCTACTAGTACTGTATTACCATCAGTAGAAATACCAACTCCTTTTCCAAAAGAATCGTACTCTCCCGGGTTAGAAGCAACTAATTTAGCTTGCTGGGACCATGTAGTTCCTGAGCGAGTAAATATATATGCAGCCCCCGCTCCTGTATAACCAGTATCATCACCGTGGGAGGCTAATACAAGAGTATTTCCGTCCCCCGAAATAGAGACTTGAAAACCTGCTGTATCCCCCGCAGCTACGTCGGACGGCTGTAGTTTAGCTTGCTGAGACCATGTGGTTCCTGAGCGCGTAAAAACATATACAGCGCCTGCGGTTGTGCCCCCTGTATCTTCTGCCTGCGCCCCAACCACTACTGTATCACCATTTGTAGCTATGTGAACATTTACCCCAAACTGGTCTCCTGCTTGTATATCAGAAGATTGTATCTTAGCTTGCTGAGAAACGGAAGACCAATCCGCCGCGAATGTTAGAGTAAAGGCACTGACAGCACTCACAGCACCCGTAACACCATCAGTAGCGCTAAATGTAATACTAAATGTTCCCGCATAAGAAGTATTAGTAGTAGGAGTTATAGTGAACACATTATCTGCTTGGGATACAGTAGCACTCGCGCCTCCTCCGTTAGTCAACGAGCCTGTAGTAACGGCATAAGACCATGTAAGAGGAATGCCTTCTGGGTCTGTAGATACTGCTGTAATAGTAGTTGCTGTTCCGTCTGTGGCAAGAGCATAATTGCTACTAACACCCGTTATTGCACTTGGAGAGTTATTTTGCACTGTTGCGACTAAATACCACCCCGTACCATTATACAGAAAAAGTTTATTATTAGCAGTAACAAATGCTTGGTCACCTGTAGCCATTCCTGTTAACGCAACTAATGCTGTCATATTAGCAACTGCTGTTACCGGGGATATTATGCTAGATGCTGTAATCTCCCATTTTGTAGAAGCACTTCTGTATGTATATGTTGTTCCATTTGCTGTAATAGTAGCTCCATCGCTAGGGCTATCTGTAAAGTTAATTGCCATTTATTCATCCCCCATAGAAACATCTACTGCGATTGCTGTGTTGCCCGCCCAGAGTAGCTCACACTCTCTAGTACAAATATCAACAAAAAGAGGATAGTCACCTGCTAGTATTGCATTATTGTGCAAATTATCCCAGGTTAAAACATCGGCCATAGTTGTCGCATCAATGTCTGAAGGGGGTATCCACGAAAAAGTAAAGTCTTTTGTATTTGACGCTTCCTCGGGGTCTGCGCAAGTTAAAGTCAGTATTACTCCTGTTAAAATATTTTCACTATTGTGAATTCCCTTTGATATTTTTAAAGTTGTTAGTATTTCCATAAATTACTCCCATCCCTCTGGGTCTACGGCTGCAGAGCCGCCTGCTCCCCTGGCGGGGAAGGTAAAACTTTGCAAATCTGGAGGTACATCAGTACCAAAGTACCATGAATTGCTAATAAAGCCGGATATACCTAAGCTAAATAACCCTGGTGGAATATCAGCAATTAATAAAGAAGTAACTGTAACATCATTCCCGCTTGCATCTTGTATAGTTAGTGCCATGTTATAATACTCCTAAGTATTCTTAATTAAGTAAGAGTTACTAGATGTGGCATCCATTGTAATATAAGTATATGTATCGCTACCAATAGTAACTACTTCTCCGTTAGTGCCAATATTCGAAGGAACTCTCCAAGTATTAGTTAAAGTAGAAAAGTCATAGGTAGTAGGACTAGCCCCGGGAGCCCTGTAATACATAGGTTCTGCTACTAAAGTAGAGTTTCCTGAGCTATCAAAACCTTTATGAGTTGCTAAACCCTGAGTATAAGAGGAGGCGGATTGGTTATTTAATATACTAGTTTCTGCCCTACCATAATCTCCCCAGGCTTGTCTTATGGTGGTCGTGTTCACCTCTGTCAGAGAGGTATCCATGGCCCGAATATTACTATGCACTATCCCTAGTGAAGTGTGAGTATAAGCAGGGGAGAATATATGGGCTGCTGTAGTGCCTGGCATGGGGCCATGACTGGTCACATTATGTAGTTGCATATATCTTCTACCGTATCCTCCGGTCCAGTAACTATCTCCTCTACCCATGCCTTCAGTACCCATTTGTGTAGCAAGGTTGTAAGTAGTATCAAATAAAGTCATAGTAGGGCATTTTTGTTTCCATACATCAAGGGGGCCTTGATTGCCCTCAAAGTTGCCTGTGAATAACGGCCCTCTTCCACTATACCAGGTATCTGAATACATAATAATTCGAGTAGGATCTGCCCAAATATAAATAGGACTTGCATACATAGATGGAACAATAAAGCCCTGGTCATTCATATAAGCAGCATTAGTAGAGTTATACCCTGATCCAAAATTATAGTTTGTGTTTGCGTTAGACAAAGTAGGGTCGTTCACATTACTTATCAATATTCCGGCGGCGTTGGTGTTGGTATATGTCATGCCTGACCCAGAACTGAAGTGACAATTACCATGAATTGCACAATATTTTGTGCGACTATTAGTGGCTGATGTAGCTTGTAAGGTATAAAATGAATCTGATGTCGCACTTGCAGCCGTACTATTAGCCGGAATGCTTTGACCCGTGTAAAGCGTCCAACCACTGTTCACCCCTGCCGTAAGAGTAGAGCTAGATGTATCAATAGACCCCAGATTTGACAAAGAAGCGCTTCCTGCAGCAGACTCCGTGATTAGTCTAACAATATCTCGAATAGCTAGAGCTGGTGAAACACCGCTGTTAAATTTTAGTTTTGCGTACATAATTGAATCTCCTTAATTATGAAAATGAAAGTACAAGGTATAGATTTTCTCCAGCAGTAGTACTTCCTACTGCTGTAATATCTACAGTTATATAATCTCCCTCTGCAAATGCAGTGGTATTGTTAGTATTAACAGAGGAAGTATTTCCATCCGTAATTGTTATTGTTTGAAACGAAGTGCCGTTTTTCTTTATAGAAAAAGTGGCATTAGATCCTGCAGGAGCAACAGACACAAACGCGTCTATTAATACCGAGGAAAATGCTTGATGTAAATAAATACGTTTTGTGCTGACATTAGTTGCTAGTACTGCATCGTACCTATATGCTTTTACAAGACCTCCTCCACCACTACTTTGTGCTGCCCAACTGAGCTGCCCAGAACCATCTGTTTTAAGAACTTGATTCGCATCTCCGTCATTATTAGGTAGTGTCAAAGTGTAAGAAGCAGCAGCACTATGCGGCGGTCCCTTAATAGTTATTCCATGTGAATTGTTCTCACAGTTTAACTTAAATTGACCAGCACCCTTAGTTGCATTTCCCTTGAATATAACTACACCGGAACCGTTTGGATCTAGCTCAATATCTCCATTGCTGGCAGAGACTATGTCCTGCCCGTTAACATCTAAGTTGCCTCCAAGTTGCGGTGTAGTATCAGCAACTACAGAAGCTATTCCTCCGGTTCCTGTTGAGTCCGCAGCGGGTGCCCAGCTAGATCCGTTATACTTCAATACTTGACCAGACGATACACCAGAAGTAGAAACATCTGATATATCATTTAAAGCAAGTCCTGCTGTTCCTCCCACGTCCGGATTTGCGAATTCAATCCATTGGTTACTACTACCATCAGCGTAGTAAATATAGGGAGTTAGCTCAGTTGTATCAAACCATAAGTCTCCTGATGAAGGACTACTTGGAGCCGTATCCGAAGTAGATACTGAAGCTCCGCCTCCCCCACCACTTTGGGCAGCCCAACTGAGCTGCCCAGAACCATCTGTTTTCAAAACTTGATTAGCACTTCCATCAGCTTGAGGCCATTTTTGGCCATCTAGTATAATATCGCCTGTACCATTAGGAGTAATGGCTATATTGCCATTACTGGCACTTATAATGCTTTGTCCATTAACATCTAACGATCCTCCAAGCTGTGGGGTAGTATCGGCAAGCACAGAACCGATACCTCCAGCTGAATAGCCGTAACTTAAAATTTTATCTTCAATTGCTGCGGAAGTCATCAAAGATGTATCATTATCGACAAAAGACTCGGAGCTTAGTTGTATTGAATCCGCAGCCAGCTCAGATACTGTTAGATCTGCAACATTTAAAGTTACACTACCTGAAGTACCTCCTCCAGAGAGTCCTGTTCCTGCCGTTACTCCTTCTATATCTCCCGAGCCTCCCGCAGCCACAGTAGTATGCTCCATCACTAGTTCTGTTGCTGAAATAGCAATACCTAGTTTCTTGTTATAACTATCGGCAGTGGTACTCAGAGTTCCGTTAGAAGTAAGATAATACGTAGAGCCTGTTGTTAAACCCGATTGATTATTGTCCAAGCCCCCTACTAGATTTACCGTTCCTGTGGCTCCTGCTGAGATAGCCTCTTCAGCAATGCCTACTATTGTATTATCAATATTACTTTCCGTAATACTATTTTGTACAGAATTAAAATCTGAAGCAGAACCGTTCTCTCTTATAATAGCCATAGTCTTCTTTACTAAAGGACTATAGACAAGAGGGCCCATATAAATACTAACACCTCCCGTTTCAATAGTAGTAGCTGAAACGCTCACAGCACCGTTGGCCGCCATAGTAAGTCTATCGAGTCTAGTTCTACGGTTGCTATTATAACTACCGTTCGTAAGAATCATAGAAGTTCCCGTATCTGTATCTATTGTCAACCGTTCCGGGGAAGAAAAAAGGTAGTCATGAGTTACTTCATGCGACCCTTTATTTGCTATGGTTACTGTACCATTAGTTTCTATGGTGGCACTGTTATAAAGAGTTTTTCGGGTTCTGGTATTAAATCCATCATTAAAAGTACACCCGTATATCATTAAAAATCTGTTTACTATAGGGTTAAATACAATATTAGCTCCGAGAGGATTAGGGGTCAGGGTCCCGGTAGCTGCTGTTAGCTCCGTCTCTGTCCCGAGTGTAATAGTGCCATTAGAAGAAGTCCATTTCCTATAGTATACTTTGATAGTGGCGGTAGTGTTACCGACACCATAAATAACTAATCCTGCATTTTTAGTCGGGTCATACGCTATATTTGAACTATAATAACTAATTGGAGTCCCAGTTTTTAGTGCTACTACCGAGCCTGCGGCTATACTGTCATTACTGCTATCATATGTGAGTGCTCTTATTTGCGAGAGCCCATTGCCATCTACGTATGTTACTATCCATTTACCATCATTATCATCATAAACGAATGCATTTTGCCCGATATGGCTAGTAGTACCACTCCACAATGTGCTATTGCTTGCTTGCCAAGAAATAGCACCAGTAGAAGTATTAATCGTTCCTACATTATATATAGTGTTTGAGGAATCATCAGCAACTAGAACAATTTTATTGCTAGCTACTAAAAACATACCTTGTATTCCACTGCTAGCTATACTAGGTAAAGAGTTTGTACTTCCTATAGTAAATGTTCCATTAGTATTTGGAGTAATCCATCTAAAATAGTACGAACTACTTTCATACGTTGCAATAAATATTTTACTGCTGTAAGAAGGCACTAGTACTCCGTTTGTTGCATATGATGATGTGTCTAATACACTGCTAACAGAAGACAAAACGCTATTTACAGAAGCCGCTATAGTGCTTTCTCCGGCCGTTGCATACTGAGAATTTGCAGATTCATATACAATAACATCTCCGGCAGAAGCAGCATCAGATATAGTAAGCTCTGCTTGAATTGTTTTTATTTGATCTACAAAAGCTAGGTTTCCGCTTCCATCACTTTTTATTACTTGATCTGCATTACCGTCATTATCCGGAAAAGTAAGAGTATAAGAAGCACCCGCGCTATGAGGAGGCCCTTGTAGTTTTATTCCATGACTGTTAAGCTCACAGTTAAGAGTTAAAGAGCCCGACCCTGCAGTTGAATTTCCTTTTATTTTAAATAAGCCAGAGCCATCGGGGTCTATTTCTATATTTCCATTATTTGTTGAGGTTACTGTATTACCATTAACGTCTAAGCTGCCCCCGAGCTGGGGAGTAGTATCAGTTACAATATTAGGAATAATATCGGCAGAACCGTTAAAAGACACTCCACCTATACTTCTAGCTGTTGCCAGAGTAGTGGCTGTGGCTGCATTACCAGAAGTATCTTGATTACCAGATGCATTAACTCCAGGTAGGTTAATATCTGCGCTGCCATTAAATGATACCCCACCTATATTTCTAGCGGTAGTTATAGTAGCTGCAGAGCCAGTGGTGTTCTGATTACCTGTTGCATTAACGCCGGGCAAGTTAATATCGGCAGAACCATTGAATGATACCCCACCTATATTTCTAGCTGTAGCTAAGGTGGTGGACGTGGCAGAATTTCCTGTAGTATCTTGGCTTCCTGTAGTGTTAACACCGGGTAAGCTAATATCTGCGGAACCGTTAAAAGCTACTCCTCCAATACTTCTTGAAGTAGTTAAAGTAGCTGCTGATCCTGTAATATCGCCGGAAGTAAGAGCAAGTGTACCTGTTGATGTGGGTAAAGTTACAGTAACATTTCCTGAGTATGCTGAGTGAGCAGCCGCCTCTATTCTAGTATAGTGAGCATTACCTGATTCACAGTATAAATCTATATAAGACTTAGAGCCGCCATTTTTAATTTCTATAGCACCTTGTGATATTGCTACACCGTTAGTTGAACCTCCAGCTGCTTGAAGTGTGCCTGCTATTACTATATTATCAGCTAGTTCATCACCTGTAATAGAGTTATCAGCATAATGAGCTGTGTCAATACTACCATCTACGTAATGCTGCGAATCAATACCATCATCAGCTATAACTATATCGATTGTTCCATCCACATCTTGATAAGTAGCTGTTATACCTGTCTCGGTGTTAGAACTAAACATAGCTCCTACAATATCTTGTACTTCTTCAGAGGTTACTGAGGAGGCGGAAGCTGAAGGAGTAAAATCCCATCTAGCTTTAGCGGAGATATAGGTATACACTCCACCTGTAACTGTGATAGTATCCCCATTATTTGGGCTATTTGTAAAATCTGTAAATGCCATTTATTTCTCCTACGAGGCTCCGTATATTATTACACGCCTCGTACCTGCTCCAGTACATGTAATAATTAATTCGTTGTTTGCTGATATCCTAACCCCTCTTCCTAGCTCTTGAAAACTGTCTACAGAGCCAGAATCCAATGAAGTTGGTTTATCAATAGTGGCTGTTAAAGAGCTATCAGATAGGTCATACTCATACACTCTTCCAAGAAAACGATTACTTGAATCTCCGTAGCGATGATCTCCTATAAATATTTGAGAATTATTAAAGTCGAGGTCAAACCCGAATATAGTTTCGCTGGTAGAGCTGTTATATACCTGCCCCCCAGTATTTGGATTTGTAAAAGTATTCTCAAGACTGCCAGTAGATGTATTAAATACATAAACACGTCCTAAGCCTTTCTGCGTGGTTGCATCCGCAGAAGCAGCAGGAAGATTCCTAAGTGCAGTTACGGCATACTTGCTTCCATCTGAATTAAACTTAACAAGATGTCCAAAATTAGGAGTAGAATCTGAATAGTAAGTAAAGTCAGAGGGCCAAGAAGTTTTTCTTAGTAAACTACCATCGGATAAATCATAAATATAAACTGCTCCTACATAGTCATTACTTGAAACAGTTTCTTTTTGGTGACTTACAATAAGATAGTCGCCGCTCATATCCATACATGCCCCAAAGTGCTTATCGGCGTACCCCGAGACAACAGTAGTAGGATTTTCAATAGTTCTCTCTAGAGACCCATCTGATAAGTTGTAAATATAAATTATCCCTTTTCTAGACCCGGAAGTAGCGTTATTCGATGAAATCGCAACATATGTATTATTGCAGGCAACTCCATTACCAAAGTAGCCGTTAGAGACATTTGTAACGGGGTTACTATGTGTTCTTATTAAACTTCCCGTTGCCGCATTGTATATATCAACCACACCTGTTCTAGTATATGTACCGCTCATTGGCTCGTACATAGATCCTGCGGCTAATCTGGTGCCATTGGGAGACAGCTGTAGTGCATATCCCAGCCAAGCAAAAGCGTCTCTACCAGACTCGGCGGGTATACTTCTCTCGAAACTTCCGTCATCTATAGAATATAAGTGTATTTCTTGGTCTGCTGCTGTTGCATCAAGCCTAGGAACTGCTAAACGATTGCCCCCTACGCTAATCTCTGAGTCGAGTCTATCGAAAAAAGTCGTATCATTATCGGGGTCTGTTACAGCCCTTTGGTAGGTTACGTCTATACCAAAAGATAAGCTAAATGCTGCCGCGGCACTCACTGCTCCGTTCGTACCATCAGTAGCACTGAAAGTAAGAGTAAAGGTTCCTCCAGTCGAAGTAGAAGGAGTTATAGTGAACACATTATCTGCTTGTGATACAGTAGCCGTAGACCCTAAAGCTCCGGTTGTAACAGCATAGGACCATGTAAGAGGGAAGCCTTCGGGGTCTGTAGATACCGCGGTAACGGTAGTTGCTGTGCCATTCTGAAGAAGCTCATAGCTAGAATTAACTCCTGTTATACTGCTTGGAGCGTTATTCTGTACTGTTGCAATTAGGTACCAACCGGATCCATTATACAAGAAAAACTTGTTATTAGCAGTAACATATGCTTGATCTCCGGAGGACACTCCTGTTAAAGCTGCCAAAGCTCCCATATCAGCCACAGTTGTAGTAGATACACCTGCTGATATTGTTTTAATGTCTATATAGTTTGTCATTTTATTACCTATTTATGAGAACCCAGCCGTTATTAGCGTTATAGTATACTAACTGAAAGGCCGCTCTATCAGTAGAGACTATTAAGTTCTCCGCAGCACCCTGAATTTTATGCCCATTTCTAGCTATAGTTATATTGTTAGTAGAAGCATTTCCTGTACCATCAATTATATGCACTTCATCTCCAATGGACGCCGTGCCTGGGAGAGTCAATGTAATAGCTGACGAAGAAGTATCTACTATTTTTTTGTTGCCTGCTACAAGTGTTGCGGAAGCTGCTTGTTCTGCAAACTTAACTACCCCACTTCCTCCTGCTCCTGAAGGCGCGGGTGTAAGTTCAACCCATTGAGAACTATTTCCATCATTATAATAGATATAAGGTGTTAAGTTACTTGGGTCAAACCACAGGGCACCCTCGTCAGGATTAGAGGGGCCTGTCTCACTTATACTTACTGCAGCTGAATCTGAGCTTGCTCCTGCTCCTGGTGTACTCTCTACCCACTGAGACGAGCTGCCATCAGCATAGTAGACGTACATTTTTAAGCCGGTTGTATCGAACCAGAGGGCTCCATCGTTAGGGCTAGAAGGAGCGCTATCGCTAGTAGTTACAACACTGCCTCCAGAAGTTACTCCACCTGCTGACGAAGCGGCCGTAACAGCTAAGTCTATAGTACCATCAGAATCTTGATATGTTGCAGTAATATTAGTTTCCGTATTACTGCTAAACATGGCACCTACGGTGTCTTGGATAGCTTCGGTTAGGTCAACATCGGCTGACCCATCAAAAGCATGAGCTACTGAGCCTATAGTTATGTTTCTACTTGTGGCTAAGCTAGAAGCTGTACCCGTGGCGTTACCTGTTAGTGTACCAGTAATATTATTAGCGGTAAAGTTTCCAGAAACAGAAATACCGGTACTATCAGCAGTAAGTTCTTGTGTGCCTAAGAATATAGTACCTTCATCGAAATAGCCTCTTCTAAATCTCTTAGTAGGAGATCCTAAATCGTAAGTTTCCGTAGCGTCTGGAAGAATAGTACCAAAAACTTGCAACCCCGTGGAGGTAGTTTCCAGTTGTTTTGTAGTACCGTTGTAAAGTGCAGTAGCTGTTAAGTCTATTGTACCGTCTACATCTGCGTATGTTACTGTAACACCATTTTCAGTATTTGAGCTAAACATTGCTCCTACTGTATCTTGTACTGCTTCTGTAAGGTCTGCGTCTGCCGACCCATCAAAAGCTACATCTGTACTACCTACAGTAAAGTTTCTGGAATTTTGTAGTGCTGTTGCCGTGCCCGAGTTACCTGAAGTATCACCTGTAATTGTACCTGTTACGTTGCCAGATATATTACCAGTAACATTACCTACAAGGTTACCAAACAAGCTACCCTGTATATTACCTGCGGCTAGAGTACCCGTACTAGGATTATAAGTTAATTGATTATCTGTTCTGACCTGTCTGTCACCGCTGGCTGCATTGACAAAAGTAATGTTATTAGTAGAGTTAGTATTGTTATCCGCTATAACTGTTACTTTTGTAGCTGCTCCAGTAACGTCTCCAGTAACATTACCTTCAATATCAGCAACTAGTGTGCCTGTAGTATACCCTGTGCCTGTTACAAGAACGGTACTAGTGGGTTCTGTCTGTAGATCCTTAAATAGTTTCCATTTGCCTGAGTCAGAGGCATCTCTAAATAAGCCTCCATATACATCTTGGGAGCCTGTCGTATCATAGAGGCCGTATAAACCAATATCAACTGCATCAGTCGTACTGTTATTTCTAGCCAGATCTATCAGGGAGTCTTCTACAGACAGAGTTTCTACATCTACTTGTACTCTGGTTCCTGATACTGTCAAATTGCCATCAACTGTTAAATTACCCGCAATTTGAATATTAGTATCTAATTTAGCGCTAGTAACAGCATCATCTGCAATTTTAACAGTAGTAATAGCACCGGTTCTAATAACATCCGAGTTTACAGCTTCAAAATTTGTAGTACTATCTAGTTTAGCGTTAGTAACGGCATCATCTGCAAGTTTAGCAGAAGTAACAGCTAAATTTTCAATTTCTGCAGTGCCTACACCTTCTGCTGCAATATCTAATGTTACTGCTGCTGTTTCAGTGCCACTGTTAGCTACTGTTATTGCACTGTTACCTGCGTCTGCAATAGTTGCTACATAATTACCTGTTGTTTTAGTTCCTAGAGTTACGGCGTCGGTAGCAATCTGATCCGTATCAATCGCACTATCTGCAATATTTAGAGTGACTGCAGCGCTTTCAGAGCCTGAGTTGGCTACAGTAATATGTGAATTGCCTGCATCAGCTATTGTAGCGACATAGTTACCTGTTGTTTTAGTGCCTAGAGCTACGGCGTTGTCAGCAATAGTTGCGTTCAACGTTCCACCTGCTAGGTCTGTAATTGTTAGGTTTCCTGATAAATCATTGCCTAATGTGATAGTGAAGTCATTAACGTCAAAATCTAACGTGCCATCATCATCCTGATAAACAACAGTAATCCCGCTCTCAGTGTTGGAGCTAACCATTGCACCGACTATATCTTGTACTCTTTCTGGGTTAATAGTTACTGCGCCGCCAGAAACGGAAAAGTTTGTCGTATCAAAGGATGCAACACCTTTATTTGATGCTGTAGCAAGTTCTGCTGATATAGTTACCTGGTTATTAGTAACAGCGGTAGTTATTCCCTCTCCCCCAGAGAACGTTAATGTATCCGTACCTGCAGTTACTGCATCTGTGTTGGTGCCGTCAGATATTGTTTGAGAGGAACTAGAACTTGCAGCAACAGTGGCTACAGAGGTAACTCTTCCCTTAGCATCTACTGTTATTTGAGGTATTGTTGTTCCTGAACCAAAAGTACCCGGAGTAGTAGCAGCATTAGCACTATTCATAGTAGTCGCTAGAGTGGTATTTAGTGCAACGGCACTTGTTCCATTAAAACTAATTGCAGAAGCTGTTACATCGCCCGTTATACTAAAGTTTTGAGCAGTTGCTAAAGCTGTAGCTGTAGCAGCATTACCCGTTGTTGAACCAGAAGTCCCTGATACGTTACCCGTAACATTACCGGATAAGTTGCCTGTAATTGTACCAGTAGCATTAATAGTTGTAAAACTACCTGCCGCCTTAGTCGTTCCCCCAATAATAGTGCCGTCTATTGCACCACCATCTATATTTACAGAAGTATAGGACTGAGTTGCTATAGACCCTATGCCGAGTGTAGTCCTGGCCGCTGATGCGTCAGCATCATCGATTATGGTTCTACCGAACGAAGATATATCGGAGGAGCCAAACGTATCTGCGCCTGTAGTATATATAATCTGGTCAGCCGCTACTGATGTTAGTCCAGTGCCACCCTTAGCTACAGGAATTGTTGTTCCTGACCACCCTCCTGAGAAAGAAGTTGCCGATAAAATATTACTACTAGGATTATAAGTTAACCCTGAGTCGGTAAGTATGGCCTCAGAGCCATCCGCGCCTGCTGCAAAAGTAAGAAAATGAGAACTATCCGCATTAGAGGCATCTTGTAGGCTTAGATTACTGGAAGATGTGACAGTGATTTCCAACTCATCAGAAGTTGAATCAAATGCTACGGTCGCTCCGACATGATTGGAGTGTTCTAATAAGGCTCTTGCTTTAGTTTGAACTCTGTCATCTGTGTAGTATAAATTAGTATTCTCTGATAAATTAGCAGTAGTTAATCCACTTAAACTTGATACAGTGCCGGAAGACCCCGATACGTTACCTGTTACATTACCCGTTACATCACCAACTAAGTCTGCTGTTACTATACCAGCACTAAAGTTACCGCTACTGTCTCTAGCGACGATTTTATTCGCTGTATTTGCTGATGCGACATCTACTGCTATATCGTTAGTATTAACAATAATGTGTGTACCGGCACCGACTGCTAATGCCCCCGTTGTTGTAATTGAGCCAGTAAGACCTGCTCCGCCGCCAACATTTGTTACTGTACCAGTAGTTGTTGAATAGTTATAAGTTGCAATATCAGCAGCAATCTTATCTTGAATTGCAGCAGAGGTCATTATAGTAAAGTCGTTATCAGCAAAAGTCTCTGAACTAATCTGTACAGTACCTGCTGAGATCTGATCCAATGCAATTGCATTAAGAGTGGCCGTGAGGGTTACATTTGCCGATCCGTCAAAAGATACACTACCCGTTAAATTACCACCTAGAGTGATGGTTTTTGCGGTATCCAAAGCAGAGGCAGTAGTTGCATTACCTGATAGTGCTCCGTTAAAGTTGGTAGAGTATAAAGTATTAGTACCCGGAACAAATTTTAGTAAACTATCTACTTTTACAGATCTATTGCCTGCATCTGACGAGTTTACAAAAGTAAGAAAATGGTCACTACTGCTCGTGAACTCTTGACCTATAGCAACTGTAGACGCGGAGCTAGAGGAACCTGCAACGTTACCTGAGAAATTAGAAGCGTATAGTGTTCCCGTGCTAGGCTGGTACTTTAGTGTATCAGAATCCGTTAACGTTGTTTTAAATGTGCCTGCACTGGCCTGCCCAAAGGTTTGGTCTTCTGTCGTTCCCCCTGTATTAAAGAAAGCTACAGGGAATAAAGTGGCTGCAGTACTCTCATTAGTGAGTACTTGTATAGCTCTATCCGCTTTACCTGATAATTTAGATATGGAGGTACTGGTAGCAATTGATAGTACACTATTACCGCCAGCATCAAGAACATTACCTGTAACATCACCTGTAACATTGCCTGTAACATTGCCTGCAACATTGCCTGTAATGTTGGTAGCTGTTAATGCTGGTACATTTAACCCATGAGACGCGCCCGTAGTCCAATAATCATTAGCTTCGTCCCACAAGAAAGAGGCATTAGTTTGATTTCCTCTTTCTATTTCTATTCCTGCATTCTGAGATGGAGTACCATCTTCGTCAGCATTAAGAACAATAATGTTATCGCCAATGTTAACAGTGTTGGAATCAACTGTAGTGGTAGTACCTTGAATTGTCAGGTTTCCTGCAATTACAGTATTTCCTGTTGTACCGTCTACAGTAAATTTATTTGTAGCCACACTGAAATCGTTAGTTACAGAAAGATTATTCCCAATAGTTACATCGCTAGGCAAGCCTAGTTGTACTGTGACTACTTCGCCTGTTTTACTTACAGTGGCGTCTATTTCATTAGCAGTTCCGTCAATATCTAGACGAGCGCCTGATGTACTAAAAGATAAATCTTGAGTAGAGTCAGTACCTGCACCTATAGTTACTGTACCTGAAGTTCCCCCCAGGCTAGTATCGAGTGTTACATTACCGGTACCTTGAACACTAGCTGTACCTGTTATTGCTCCTGTTAATGTAAGATTTACTGCATTAGTCCAGCTCCCAGCTGTAGTAGCTGTAGTAGCTGTGGTTGCATTACCGGTGGTGTTCTGATTACCCGTAGCATTAACACCTGGTAGGGGAATGCTTTCACTACCGTCGAAAGATACTCCGCCTATAGATACAGCTGTAGTTAGAGCAGCCGCACTAGTAGCTGTATCTGCGTTGCCGACTAAGTCTGCTGTTACCTGATTAAATTCTACATTGGCAGTTGTAGCAACTGATTGATCAATAGCAATAGAGCCGTTAGTAATCGTTACTCCAGTACCACCTGTTATATGTGCTCTTGTTTCTGAAGCACTTGGACCAGTATATGTAAATACTCCAGTGGTATTGTCATATGTTAGACTTCCATCTCCGGTTTGACTGCCAGCAACACTTAAAGTTGCTTCTACCGCTGTTGTGAAATCTGTAATTTGTGTAGACGGTATTGCTATCGTTACATTTGCCGCTTCCGTTAGTCTACCCTGAGCATCTACTGTATAGGTAGGTACTTCACTGGCACTTCCATAACTAGTGCCGGTTACTGTGGTATCGTTTAAACTTACGCTTCCGTTGGTTACAGTAATTCCAGTGGATCCAGTCACATAGGAGTTAATCTTCGTGGCGACTCTAGCATCTGTGTAGTACATTGTACCACTTGTTACTGTTGCGTTTGAGTCTTCTGATAAGCCGGAAGTGTCATGGTTTGTTAGTGTGGATACTTGACCAGTTACATTACCTGTTAAAGCTCCAGCAAATTTAGGAGAAGTAAGAATAGTACTGTTCGGATTATAAAATAAGCCCGAGCTTCCTTCTAAATTTCTTACTCCCGAATTGCCGTCTGCCAAGATGAGAAACATACTTTCATCATCACCAGCATTATTAACAATGCTAATTGTTTGAGCAACAGAAGCTGAACTACTTACACCTGTAAAGGTTCCCGCAAATTCTCCTGAAAACGATCCACTAAATGAGCCGTTAACATTGCCTGCCTGAAAAGTATTTGTGCCGGGATTGTATGTCATTGCAGAACTAGCAAAGATATCTGAAGTTCCCGTACGAGAATCTACAAAAGTCACAAAGTGGGTAGAGTTTAACATTACCGTGCCGGTACCCGAACCATTTCCTGATGCAGTAAAAGCTGTCTGTAAAGCGGTGCCGGTACCGTTTCCTGTTGCTCCCGTTGTATTTGCTGTAAAAATCTCTCCTACAGCGGGGGTATTATCAGCACCTACAGCAGTCCAGTTAGTAGTATTCCCTACTGAGGTAATTATATATTGTGTGCCATTAACTAAATTAGGGGCTGTTACACTTGTTGCACCTAGACTTACCCAGTTCGTATTTCCCAGCCCTTTTATAACATAAGCTGTGCCAGATACTATTTCAGTAGCAGCCATAATAGAGTCTTCTACGCCTATTTCCGCAGTAGGAGTATTATCTACAGTAGCTATACTTGTTACTCGACCTTGTGCGTCGACTGTGATCTGAGGAATAGCATTAGACGCTCCGTACTGTCCAGCAGAAACGGCAGTATTGTCAAGTGCTATAGATATTTGATTGTCAGAAACAGTACTTGTTAAACCCGTACCGCCTGCTATTGTTAAAGTATCTTCTCCTAGAGTGAGAAGATCATCAGAGCCTGAGTCGGCAGCAATAGTTATAGAAGCGCCAGACAGACCGATAACGTTGTTCTGCCAAACGCCTTTAGAAGAGTTAAAAGTCCAAGTAATATTGCCCGCTGTTACGGTATCGCCATTACTTGGACTGGAAGGAAATGATAATGCCATAAAGCGCCCCTAGATTTCTACCCATTGAGATGAGCTACCGTCATTGTAGTAGATATAAGTTTTTAGATCGTCTTCGTCACGCCACATATCTCCTTCCAATGGACTAGAAGGGGCGGAGGCTGATTGTGTGAAAAAAACAGAACCTCTGTTAAGGTGTACGATACTCTCAGTGCCAGAAACATTTTTCTTGATGTACATGTCGCCATCATAGGTATTTATAGCAACTTCTCCAAGAGCAAGTTGTGCGGTCGTAGGAGCGGACCCCGCTGTGGAAGTCCGCTTTAATTTGATAGTTTGTGCCATTTGGCTCTCCTAAGAATTGCGTATATACGCGGAGAATTTTATGTAGAGTATTCTATTTAGAATGTGCCGCCATCTAATATGTTGCCCCATGCAGCGACACCATTAGTGCCCATGCTCAGTACGTAATCAGAAGCTGTTACGTCCCCAGAAGGCTTGACAAGACGAGTATACCCTGCGTCAGATGCAGCACCTATTAGTAAATCACCAATTGCTGTAGTAGTAATACCCCTAATCTCGACTTGATCAGCTTGTGACAAAATTGTAGGACTTGATCCTATATTTATTTCATTTCCAGTCTTAACTAAGCCAGTGCCTGTTATAACCTGGCCTGCACCTGAAAACTGGGATACAGGAAGAGCGGTGGTGCCTAGTGTGGGTATACCGTCGTGTGTAAATACAAATCCGTTATTACCGCCTACGGTTCCAGCTTCAACGAAAACAAATGTTCCGCCAGTAAGATCTTCGTCAGTATCAGCATCTATACTACGAGTAAGTACTAACGCATTGGAACCATCTCCTACAGTAGTTACATTATAAATACCGTTTTGAAAAGCATCGGTCTGATCTTTTACAAGAACTCTTTGAGGAACGCCCGGAGTACCTGGTACGTCTGCAACATGAGCAGTGTCTAAGGCTACTCCATCTATAGAAACCGCCCCTACACTACCTGCTGTTAAAGTACCTGCTCCATTAGCATAAGTATAAGCTAAGTTTGCAGTAGTTGCAACTTTAGCAGAAGCTTTTATATCTAGTGCTTGTTTTACAGCGTCTACATAAGCTTTTGGTACTAAGGAGTTTGTACCAAAATTAGGTCTATCTTTATAGGAAGCAGGAACATTTACAACGCCATTTCCTTGGGGAGCTAACTCTAAGTTACCATTGCTATTAGTAGTTGATACAGTATTACCATTTAGTGTAAGATTGTCAACGTCTAATTGAGTTAAACCTGCAAATGCCGTAGTAGTCTCACCAGGGTTTACTTGAGTACTACCTATAGTAGTTGGATTAACAACTACAGCTCCTGCTGTAACTGTAAAGTCTGTAGAATCAAACTTAGATGCGCCTAGTTGAGTATATGAAGCAGACTTGATAGAAATTGCTAATTCAGTACCACTTGCGGCTGTATCTATAGCATCTGTGCCAGAGATAGTATACGCTGCGGTTTCTCCAGATACGTCTGCAACTCCTGAGTCACCGCTAATTCTAAGAACAGTAGTTACATTTGCCCAAGTAACTGCGCCTGAGCCATCTGTCACTAAGGCTTGAAGATTAGTACCATCAACAGTAGGCAGAGTAAAGCCTGCGGTACCGTCTAAGCCAATAGTAAGCGGCTTGTCTAAGACTACGCCTTCAGCCGAGTTTGTAGTTACGAGAGTAAGATATTTATTATTGTTTTCTTTGAAGGTTATAGAGTTAGCTTCGTTGTCTTTAATGCTAAATTCGGTTGCTTGCGTAGTAAAATCAAGAGTACCTGCATCAATATCGAGGTTGCCTGCAGCAACTAAATCAATATCACCACTACCAGAAGTAATAGCATTAGCATTTATAGTAAGATTTGCAGTTTTAAGCTGATCGATTTTGCTATTAGCATCTACGACAATAGCGCTGCTAAGAGTAAGCGTACCTGCAGTGTGGTCGAGCATATCAGTGTACAACTTACCACCAATTGCAATAACAGCATTGTCTGCAGGTGCCCCGATCCATAGTTTATCACTACTGTCAGAGTATGCTAACTCACCTGCGACCAAGGTACTAGGTGCCGCGGTTGAACTACTGCGTTTGATTCTAATTGTTTGAGCCATCTGTAACTCCGGGCGGCCTTAAAAGGCCCCTGCGTCTAGTGTGTCCGAGTCATCTCCAGCTGCACCTACAATTATAGGTACCCACTCAAAGTTGCCAGTACTAGTTTCGCGATATATTTTTATTTGGTCATCATCAGTATCATACCAAATATTTCCCTCACTTACAGAGGAGCCGCCGATTGCGGCAGGTGTATTGTCTTGTGAATAAGAAGCTAAATCTGCTAGTTGCTTTACAGCTTCATTAATATTAGTTGCTGTAATTTGGCCATAGGGCGCAAAGTATACGTTAGAAGCAGAAGCATTAATAGGAAGAGCAAAGTTGTTCACTACTAAATCTGTCTCGTCGCCTACAATATCTACTGTTATAGCGCTGGCTCCAAGTACGGTAAGCTCGTTTACTTCTTCGGTTACATTTACTTGAGTAGTATTTTGTTCAGCCACTAGCTCCCACCGTAATTCCCGCAGTAAGATTTACTGTGCCTTCGATAAGTCTCTTAACCGTGACATTATCGGGTGTGTGTATTTCTAAGTCATAAAAGTACTGGCCGGGCGCAAGATTAGCTGTAATAGCGGGCAAAAGCTCCATCTTTACTATACCATCTGTTAAAGGTGCTGGTATAGTACAAGTAAATTCAGCAGCATCTGAGGTTGCACTTTTGCTGGTTTTAATTTTTGCACGAGCAGCGTAGCCTGTAAGATCTTTAGCTATTCCCGCTACCTTGACTGTTAAGTCAATAGCAAAAGTCGATCCTTGGTCAATCACTAGGTCGTAGTTAGCTGCACTCATTATATTTCTCCATTATGAAATTATAACAAAGGGGACGTGCGTAGTCAAGTTTTATTTTTCTAAGGTCTGTCCCATTTCTGCTATGATAAGTCTCCTATTCTAACGCGCAAAGTTCCATTAGAATCTTTAATATCTATTCTATTATTGGTTCCGTCAAAAAACATAGAACTATTGGTAGAACTATTAGAAGATATTGTTAGCTGTGCAGCATTAATACTATTAGCTGTTATTTTTCCTCCATTAATAGTAGTAACACCCGCGTTAACTCTTGCTGCTGGGTTATATGTGTTAGTACCATCATCTATGTCTCCATCTGCTTGAAAAGTTACTAAACCGCTGAATCCAATTCCTGGCTTGGCGGTAGCTTCCGTCACAGTTTGAGTACCTCCAAAAGACGACTCGGTTACTACGTAAGAAGAGTACCAATACTTATTTGAATTTCCTGCAACAAACTCAGGAGCGTCTTCCGACCAGTTACTAGTTTTACTGCTAAAAACGCCCGTAGAATAATTATAGCCACTAAGTACAGGAGTACCAGGATTACTTGTGGAAGGGGACTGATAATACACATATCCTGTTACCGTTCTGGAACCTGTTGGACCCGTAATACTAGCACCGTCTGCACCCGCTATAGATTTAGTAAGAGACTGCACACGTGTAAAGGTAGCAGTATTCTCTATATTGATAGTAATAGTTACAGTTGCCTGAGTAGCTGTCATCTCGCTATGATTTGCTATCTGGGCACTATTACCTACTACAGTTACTGCTCCTGGAGTTATACCGCTACCACTACGACTTACCTGAAACTGCCCCGCTCCTGGGGTTCCTGCCACACTATTAAGCGGAGTTACACCTTTATAGACTAAAACATTTGTGCCGGAACCAGTATACGTTACATCCCCTCCGCTTGTTGTTGGTAAAGCATGAGATTCATTAGTTAGAATAACAGCAAAGGCATCTACACCAGGTCTTATTCCTGATAGCGTTATCTGATCAGTTGCTAAAACTGACTGAGCTGTGCTTCCTTCACGTAACTCTACCTTAATAGTGTCAGGCATGTTACTTACGTTAGCTTGAGGGCTATATGTATAAGTATTTGAAGTAGTATGCTGTACAGAAGTACCGTTCTTAATAAAATTAAAATAAGCTGTTCCAGGACTATTAAATTTAGTCGCAGTTACAGTAGTACTCGTAGGAGAAGGAGTTACTCCTGCATCCGAATAACTAAATACTTGGTCACCAACAGTAAGGTTTACTGCTCTAGAGTCTACGCCAACTATACCTGAATTAGCTTTTGTAAGAGTTTGAACTTTAGTAATTGTTGTTGTTGCGCCCAGACTATCTGTTGCTACTATTGTAAAAGTACGAGTACCGATGCTGCCCGTCATAGAAGTAATATCTCCTAATTGATAGGAATTACTTGTAGTAGTAACAGAGCTATTACCAGGTACGCCCGTCACTGCAACACTAGATACTCTGAACGAAGAGTTAGCATAGGGAGACGAATCATCATAAGTAAGGGGCGTTGACCCCGCAAATACTTGTATGATGGTAGAAGTATTTGCGAGAGATGTAGGTGCCCCACTAGAGTTTGCTGGTACAGTAACATTATCATTACTTAAAGTAAATAGTAATGCATCCCTTGCACCATCTGAAATACCAGACACTCCAGCTGTTGCTGAGGTGGGATGGTATGCTGAAAATACTTCTCTAGGAGCTACTCCTGAGGTTCGCTGAGAAGTAGTTAGTACCGTGTATCTAATCCAATAATACTTAGTGGTACTTCCACCTTCTATTACTGTATCTGTGTATACTCCGCTTTTCGAAGTTCCTATAAGCTCTGCTACTGCTCTATTGTTAGTGGCGGATCTCCATATTTGAACAGTGTATACAGATGCGTTAAAGTTAGAAGGATTTGTCCAGTTTAATTCAATACCTCCTCTACTATTCTGAGTAGCTGTTAAACTATTAGGTGCAACAGGTGCAGGTACGTTTGCACTTGTACCGTCCACAGGTACAATTATACCGCCATTAGTAGGCTGTACTATAAAGGCTCCATCTTCATGTTCTTCAGCAGTTACTTGGACTAGACAGTTATTCTTAAATCTTAAATTAGTAATACGGAATAGCTTATTAGACCAACCAAATCTAGAGTAGCTTAGTTGAATTATGTCACCGGCTACTAGTAATATTGCCCACGGACCTAGAGTAAAGTTAACTTTCAACCCGGCTCTAGACTGCTCTAAGTATTGTTTCGCATTAATCCTAGCGTTGTAATAATTAGATATAGAAGGGCTCTTAACACTGCCTTTCTTAGGTACCATTCTGTCTTGCTTTAAGTAAGTTGAGTCAAACAAAACTACAGATCTGGATTCGAATAAGTTCTGAGGATCCTTTAAAGAGACGTCTACATGATTAAAAGTACCCTTCTGGCCAGCATCTTCTACATCAATGTTACCTACTATATGGTCTTCTGTAATTTTTTCTACTTCGTAAGTAGTGCCGTTCACAGTTACCGAAGTAGCTGGACTAGCGGCAGACTTAACATCTAAAAAGTACTGACCATTAGAATATCTAATAAGACCATTGAAATGATTAAGCATACTATTAATGTTAGAGAAAACAGGATTTTTTGTATCAATTACTACATTAGTTTGATGCCGAGTAACCTCTCTTTGATTTTGAGACTCCCACCCGATGTATCTCCAATACTTAACGCTACATGAGTCGTACAATTCGTATCCCGAGTCAAATATAGTAGCAGTCTTAAACTTTTTAACTATAGGGTTATCATCATGATTCCTTGTAGAATCTACGTCTACTCCTACTGTTGTAGGCCCTGCTCCCGAGCTAACTTTAGTTAAGTTAAACGAGCCTATGCTGCTAGTTGTACTAGGAGTGCCGGGTATGCCATCAGAGCTAGCTTGATGTAAAGCACCCTTATAGTAGTAAAACTCGCCAGTATATATGGTTTTCCAGTTTTCCCATCTAAGTCCTAGCTTGCCTACAACATTCGTAAACGTAGTGGAGTACTTAGTACCTCCTGCAGATACTGAAACTACACTTTCTACTGTTCCCTGCCATAGAGTTTTACCGCCTGAGGTAGCGTACTTATATACTTGGCCGACAGTTGGAGCAGCCGTTAACAGCATTGTAACATCGGAACGAGTATCACATTTTCTAGCAGAGTCTAGAAAAGACTCTAAGTTTAGGTCTTCCCCTATTTCTAGAGCTGCACCGAATCTAGTATTAGTTGCGTAATCCAAAAACTGCATAGCAGGATTTATAGATACTCTTACATCCTCTCTAAAAAATATTTTATAAGTATCGGAGGCTTTGGGTATAGAATCCTCATCCCAAGGAGTAGACACAGTAGCTACCTTAGTAGTGCCATCATAGTCTAGTATTGTTCTGCGTTGAACTTTAACACTATTGTCTGCTTTTACAGAAGTCAACTCTATGAATAGTTCGTTATAAGTGTCATCAACACTACTTGCATTAGACGCCAAGGCTATACCGTCTTTCACGGTAATATACTGAGTTGCTAAGTTGGAAGCACCTGAGCCAGTATTGCCTAGTCCCGTTACTGTATTAGTAGATGCAGTAAATGTGTATACAAAACTATCTAACCAATCTTTTGAAAAAATATTAGAAGAAGTAAAGCTTATCAATCTACCCGCCTCCATAGCGGCATTAAAAGCGGCAGTGCCTGGAGTTAGAACAACAGTAGCAGAATTATTATCCGAAGCTGCTGCTGCAGAGGATACTACTGTTTGTAGTAATTCAGGCACTGTGCCTGAATTAGCAACGTGACCCGTAGCTGCAAAATGGTATACTTTAGAACCAGATTGCATATAAAAGCTTGTTTCTTCAGTCGTACCTACAGGATTATCTGCTAAGCGTACTCGAGTAGAGATAGTACCATCCATATTAGTGATTTGGTACTTATCTGCTATAGTAGTGGAGGACAGAACTGCATCGTTGCTAGTTCTTTTAATAGTAACGCTTTCTCCTATATTCCAGGAAGTAAGAGCCGTATCACTACTTTCATAGGAAGGATACTGTTCGTAAGAATAGTCATAGTTATAGCAGCGAATGCCTCTGCCTCTTACAACAAACTCTAAGGAGGGTATCGTAGTTTCTCCCTCTCCAATAGTATAGTTAGCTACTGCATAAGCAGTGTCCAATAGTCGATGGCTCGCACCCCAGTAGTCCGACGACCCAGTATAGTAGTCCTGACCAACTTTAAAATTGCTAGCGTTCTGTACTAAAACAGAGTCCGCTCTTTGGTCCGACTTTCCGGTATGTATAGTTATACTAGAATTTATAGGTATATCAAAGTGTGTGGCTTTTCCATGTGTTATTCCGGCACCCTGAGTAGATGCTCCTCCCAGATTAAAGTTAGGTATAGGAGTTCCTATATCATATTGAGCAAATCCGCTTTCTTCCCCTATGCCTAGCCACTCGCTATACCCCCGACCAGCCGTATGTCCATATCCTGTAAAGGTTCCGGAAGTTCGTACCTTAGACGAAAGAGTATCTCCTCTATCCATTCTGCCGTAACAGACTACATCTATGGCATTATCGTCGTTATTAGCATTACCTGCTGAGGGAGTTCTTGTAGCACTATCATTAGCGTCTAAACATACGGAGTTCGTATCATCTAAATATATGTCGTAAATACCCCCAATCTCTCCTTCCGAGATTGCGTAGGCAACAAAAATCTGTCTAGAATCAGTAGCTAAAGTATCTACAAATACGGGTATACTGTCTATCTTATTTACACCGTACAGCACAGGCAGATACTTAGAATCTAAGTTAAATCGTAAATCTACCTCTCTGTCAACTGATACTTCATATTCTGTCTGTTTTACAGACGAACCAAAGCCCAAGAATCCTTTCTTGTGTTTAATTTTTGTTCGAGTTTCCTGTACCTGATAGGTAGAGACTAGATTGACTGCTTGCTCACTATGGAGAAAGCCTAGGTCAGTAGCATAAGCGGGTCTGTGCACACTCTCTGGGTCTGGCACATTATTAGCATCCAAGGCTCTGTGAGACGCATCTCTAGTTAATCTGCCGCTTACTCTATTAAAGTCTCCCCAGTGACTAGTTAGTCCCCAAGATACCTCTGACTTGCTAGTTACATCTTCGGAAAGTTTACCTGTAGAGATGATACCCTTAAATAATAAGTAAGGAGCACCTATAATTAGCCCCGTTTCAACATTTAAGTGAGCTTTATACACAAAAACATCTCTATTGATATACCCTGCGTACCCTGTATCCGCACGAGTATTCAATATACCGCTTACTTCTGAACTAGCAAAATTTATACCGTAAGCTGTATTTGATTCATTAGTTACAGCATCCATAGGAGTAATGCTGACGGTTCTATTGTCATTTGAGAAGCTATTAAGTCTTACTTTAAGTTCATTATTACTTCCGCTTCCTAGCAGCTGCACTAAGTCACCTTCTCTAAAGCCTACTTCTATGAAATTAGAGGCCGAGGAGGGTACTGTAATAGAAGAGGAGTTAATAGTAATATTAGCGACTAGAGACGTGCTTAAAGCAGCAGCAGACAACTTTAAAGTCATGCTTGAAACTTTAGCTTGTGTAGTCTCTGATACTTCGCCAACAGAAATTAGCTTACCTGGCAAATAAGTTTGGGCCCCATTAGAGTTGCCCGATACGTCTTTACTACCGTCATCAAATACTATCTCTTGAGAGCCGTCTGTTATATAAGTATAATCCGAGGCTCTGCGGGCGCTCTTACCCCCCTCTGTTACTACTGGTTTCTCAAACTTTACAAGGTGAGCGTAGGCAAATGCATCCCCTTCTAATAAAGAATCTCTTAAAGTACTATTTAGCTGTCTAATTGTCATTACTGTACTTCTTCTAAGCTTAACGAAAACTGGTATAAGTTATCTGTTTTTAATGAATACTGTTGAACATCTTTTGCAACGACTTTAATAAGTGGATTATGGAAAACAAAATCGTCTGCGCTAGATACGCCCTTCTGTAGCCCCGGTACAAAATGTATTCGAACTTGGTTTGAGGCAGGCTGAGGCTGGCCACTCTGATAGTCACTAGTAGTTTCTACCCTAGTTACCATGTAAGTTTTGGTGTGGTTCGAGTTTACGCCATCTATATTAAATAGGTCTCCGGGAAGAGGAGTTTTATTAGTAGTATTACTATAGCCTGTTTTTCCTAGTAAAGCACTAGTAGTCCCTGCTAGTAAGGCTCCACTTGCGTCTAAATTAACAGTGTCCGTCCAGGCTGCAAAAGTTGAGTCTTGTGGCACTCTGTGCTGAGGCAGGGAAACATAAAAGGGAGTCAACGCTCCTCTCTTACTGATAATAAAGGAGTATATATTCTCAAAGTCTGATCTAACCATAGGGTTATAGGTTATGTTCACAGACCACTTGTGCGCTGCTATTGCCCTGGCTAATAACTGTCCTGAGTTTGTAGAGTCTCTAATAACAGGCTGAGTAGAAGTCAATTGTACTGAAGCAAATCCCGGGCCTGCGTTTCCTGCTACTTGGCCTGCTGCCCCAATTGTATTATTAGGATCAGGTAAAATATTCTGAAAAGTTGCAAAAGTTGTCATTAGTACTTACTCACTCCACCTGCAGATTGTGTAAACGTTGAAGTGTCTACATCCTCTACAAAGTCCTGCCCGTATGAATTTGCGGCTTGTCTAATCATTCCTATGATGTTCCCTCTTTGTGCAACGAGTAAGTCTTCTACTCCTGATGCGTCTACTGCATTGATATTGAAGCTTACATTACTTACTCCGCCTGCTGCGATGTCATCATTAGGAACTATTCTGCCCGGCATTTCAGGAACAAATAACTCCGGTCCCTGTTCTCCTACTATTAATCCCGTATTCCCGCCCTCTGCTCTACTTCTATAGCCCGAAAAAGCTGATTTAAAGTTGGACATGTTACCTGTGCCTGACTCGCCTCTTGCATACGCAAGTTCTCCTCTTGCACTCCTTGAAGTAGCAAGATCAGATACATTAGACCTGGACCCCATAGTAACTTTACTAGGTGCTCCTCCTCCGGCTACCGCTGATGAACCGCCCCCATCATAGGAGCTACTCGCAACAGTTGCTAACTGCATAGCACCAATTGCTGCTATAATAGAACCGGTGACAAACCCAAGCATCCCGCCTTGCTCATATGCTTTCATAATACCGACGGCTGTAGATGCTACAATCGACCCCATCTGCATCTTTTTATCACGCTCAAAGTTCTTTCTTTTTGTAGCCTCTTTCTTTGCTTCTAAAGCTTTAATCTTAGCTACACTTTTTGCGCTCTGTCCATCTCTAGCCTGCTCTGCCTTAATCTCCTTGTCTATAGATGCTACGGCAGCTTTTCCTTGTGCTGATTGAATTGCACCTAGTTGACTAATGGCCGAGGCTGCTATACCTATTCCATCTGCCAATCCGAAGGTACCTTCTTCCATTTTTTCAAAAGCTCCTGCAAACTGTTCAGACATAATAAAAGCGCCTTGAGTTATAGCAGCCATTACTTCTCCTTCAGGGCCAAGCTTGGCTAAATCGCCAATCATACCTTGGAAACCTTCCCTCATACTAGCTAGGTTCTCGGAACTAAATGTCTCTCCTATTGTTGCGTTCTCAGGCAGTGTACTGCCGATGTCTATGGCTGTCTGTCCCGCAGTTATTTCACTGCTTGCTCCAGTTCTCAAGCCTAATAGTCTATTTCTCTCTGCTTCTTCTTTGTTTAGTTTTGTTTTCGTATCTAACTCTAGCTGGAGTAAAGTTAAGTTAATTTCCTGTATTCTTGCAGTATCCCCTTGTCTTGCTGCAATTGACATTTGATCATAAAGTAGTTCTTTCTTTTTCTCGTTTAATGATAATTCCTGCTTAAGAGCTGACTGCTCTAATCCTGCATTCCTGAGTCCCATAGTTGCAATTTTTGTTAATTGCTCCTCATAAGGCATAGCCAGTAGTCTATCATTTACGTCTATCATTTGGTTAAGCGCTTCCGAGAAAGCCGATACGTCGCCCCTAGCGACTCCTAAAAGGTCAAAAGACTGTCCATATTTTTTAACGATCTCATCGTAGCCTCCCGCCTTTAGTTTCTCTAAGATGGTACGAGTCGCTTCAATTTTGTCTCCAAACTCTCCTCCTGTCTTAGTGTTATCTACAAATAATGTTTGAAGAGTACGCATAGCATCGGTAGCAGATTTAGCAGCATCTTGGGTTGCAAGAACTGCTGTATTTAAAGCTGTCATTTGCGCTGCTGCGTTCTCTACGCTACCACCCGCGTTTAGCTCTAGCATGATGTTTTTAAGACCATCTATTCGCTGCTTTAATAATTCGACTTCTTCTCCACTCTTGCCCGTAGCCTGTGCCATTGTTTTCTGTGTCTGTAATGCTGAAGTTGCCGCTATTAAGGCTGTAAGCATAGCCTCTGAACTTGCTTCTACATCGGTTATTGAAAATGTAAATACGTCCTCCAGCTCCTTCTTGGCCTTATCTAATGCGCGCGAGGCCTTCGTCAAGGCATTTTGCATAGGTGTTTCAACCTTTTCTAAGCTTTGTGACTGCATGAGAGCGCCTTGGGCGAAACCCATCACCATTCTATCTATAAAGCCTACACCTTCTTCTTGTTCCTTCTTAAGAGCCTGTTGGGCACGTTCTTGGGCAAGAACAGCCTCTGCAACCTTTTTTCGAGCTTTCATTTCTTTACCTAGCTGCTCGGTAAGCTGACTTTGTATCACGTTTTGTACGGCTTGATTTGTGGTATTAATAATTCCTGTACTAGCTTCAAGAACTGCAAAAAACCTCTCTGCGGCAGTAGTACTTTGAGAGTAGGTAATAGCAAGCTGCGCATTTATTTCAGCTAGATTGCTCATTGCTTCTGCATTACTTTTGATGGCCTCTTCTAATGCAGTCGGTGGTTCGCTGAAAAAATCGATTATCATAGGCACTACTAAGCCCAGTATTAATAATATTTGTCCGATTATGGGAATACTATTTAGCAGAGCAATAGAAAAGGCTTTTACAGAAAAAATAGTAAGAGAAAATCCTGTACGAAGTAATGCTAGTGCTGTAGTGAGAGCTCCTTTGCTTTTTGTAGACGCTAAAGTTGCTGCAATATCTGTTGCCCATGCGACCCGCAATGCAGCTAACATAGCTTTAAGGTTTCCTTGAGCTGCTGCGTTTAATACTGTTGCTTGAGTATTTGCTACTTTTGCCTGGGTATCCAGAACCTCGGAAGCAGCTACAACTCTTTTGGCCTCCGCTAATCCGTTCATTTTAGCTATCTTTTCTTTGTATTGCTTACTTTCTTTGCCGTGCTTTGCAATCATGGAGTCCATAGTGCGCAGATGAGCTTGTTCAGACTTATCAATACTTGCTAGAAGTTTTTTTCTATCATCCAAAGTGGCTGTACCTGCAGCTACTTTGTCTGCTAGCTTATCAAATACCTTAGGTGCTCCATTAAACGACTTTAAAGATTGTAGGTTAGCTTTTCCAGCCGCTTTGGCCTCATCGGCCATAGCTGCCATTGCAACTCCCCCGGAGGTTAAGGCAGGTACTAACTGTCTTACTACACTTCCACCTAGAGCCGCAATACTTCCTGCTAAAATAACTGTATTACTACCTAACAGTCCGAGAACAGGCTGTAGTACGTCGTTGAAGAGACTTAGGGCTGACTTTGTTAAGTTATCAAAAGTTGCGGCAAGCTGATCATAGGGGTTCGGGTCAATGACTCTGGCCAAAGCTCCAAATTTAGCTTCACCCTGAGTAATGATGGCGTTTGTAAATGCCATCCTCTTTTCAAATACTGTTAGCTCATTTGCAGTTTTATTAAGTGTTAAGGCAAAGTTAGAAGAAGCTTCGTCAAGACGTACCATAATACCCAATTCATCAAGAATCTCAGGCTCTAGCTTTGCGGCACCTCGTACTAGACGATCCATAGCGTCAGCCATGTCTCTACCAAGAGCGAGAGACGCGCCTTTAGCTACTTTAGTCAATCCTTCTAACTGAGTTTGACTAAATCCTGCTGATGTACCAACTGCCACTGCTCTCATAGCATCCGCTGTAGATAGGGCTGCTCCTGTAATCTCTTTTAAACTCTCTACAAGAAACGGAAGGTTCTGGCCTGCGGCTCTTCCTGTAAAGATAAGTCCTTCTTCTAGCTGTTTTACTGCTGCGGTTCTTTGTAAAATTCCAAAAGCTGCTGTAACTGCGAATACGTTTGCAGCTAATGTTGCGTACGCGGGGACTAAACCTCCGTCCCCAGTCATACTATTACGCATTTTAGAAAAAGCTTTAGTACTATTTGAAGTTGCTCCCGCTACTCCTTTTTCACCTTTGCTATATTTTCTTCGAGACGAAGACGCCTTATCTGTGCTTTTAGACAGATTATCAGTTGACTTTGCGGCTTTATCCGCATTTTTTGCAGTAACCTGTAAAGACCCGTCATCGGATACTTTAATAGTTAGTTTTACAGTATTATCAGCCACGTCATTTTCTCTTCAGCTTATCATACTGCCGCTTCATTTGTTCGGCAGACTTTTTGATAGCTCTGGAGTCAAGCCAGGATAAAATCTCTAAGAAGAATTCCTTATCTTGAATCTCAAAAATTTCGATATAATGAGGTAAATTAGTATAATCTTTCCCCATATATCCAATCTCGGGGTACACTCTGTCCCCTAACATTCCAAAAGTGTTTATAGCAACTATTGCTATTTCAGGAAGATCGTCCTCACTTGGAGGAATCTCGCTTTCTATAGGTTCCTTACCTAGCTGTTCCATCATGTCCAGATATTTATCTCTGGTCATTCCTGTATCAAGATTCTGAAACAGTCTCTTTAGTCTTTTTATTACTTGATCCTTTTCGTTTTCCACGAAAGTTATCAAGGTCAAAAACCACCTCGTTTAGCCAAGTATCAAACTCTGTAGACCCAGTTACTAGTACTTCTGCGTTTTCTACAGTAAAAGGTACATCTTGGGATAAATCTTCAGCGTCCGCGTCTATAAGTACTAAAGTCTCTAAATGCTCTAGAGTCAGACCTTTCCAGTTTTTTACGCTGGCTTCTGCAAACTGCGCTACGAATTTATCTTCGTCCAAATTTTCCGTTAATTGACGAGTTTTTCTATCAAATTTCTGGCTCGTGCATCTCTTTCTTAAAGACGTTAATTCTTTTCTAGAAAGATTTGCGACTTCTACCGAGAAACCTTCTAGGCCCGGGAAGTCCACCCATGTAGACTTACTGTCTACTACTAATTTTTTCAGATCCATTAAACTAAATCTCCTTAGTTTGTTATATATTGAAGTATAGAAGTCAGGGAAGAAGAATTATCTGTTATTCTCCAATCGTAGTTCTGTACGAACACATCCCCCGTTCCCATTCTGTTAGTAAAAGTACTAGATGCAGCCGCTATTAAAAACCCTCTAAAAGAGCTTCCTGATAAACCGTTACCCGCTCGTATTTCTATTGACGGAGAATTGCTCCATGTTTGTACATTACTAGTATTTGTATCTGTAAGATACTGAGAAATTGACCCTGAGAGTATTTTCTTCGACACAACATACCCGCTAGGATACATTGAATTTGCGGCAGATGTTACATCCCTAGCGGCCTGAACTGTGGAATAAGGTGTCCAGGACACATTATTCTGTAATTCGGCTGTAACTGATATAACATCTGTAAGAGAGGCAGATGCTATAGTTATATCCAGCTTTGGATTAACTATATAAGACTTAGTTGTAGATCTATCTTGTAAAGTTCCTGTTAGGGTTGCTCCACGAGTTAGCTTGGCTACATCTCCTTGAAACGCAATACTCAGGGGTCGTGATTTCTCAATTACGAAACTACCATTTGTAATTACACAAGTTTCAAGTTTAAAAATGTCTTCGGGAGTACTTACATACAAATCAAAAGAGTTGGCACTCACTAAAAGACTAGTTAGAACTGTAAAGTCGGACTCTTGCAATGCAGGAATTTCAAATGAAAAGTTACCTACATTAGCTCTATTTATAATACTAGCTTCGAAATAGTCTGTTTGAGCGTGCAGAGTTTTTACTGGATAACTTTTTTCTGCAAACGTCTGACTAAAACTTATACTACTGATGTCTATTAAGTACCTATTACCCGAATCTACGACAAACAGTTGGGCTTCTCTTTTAAAGTTATAACTTGGCATAAGTTCTTATCCATAAGAGAATAAGGCATTCTCACTTTTGATTAATTTATATTATAAGGTAGGAGAGGAAAAATGTCAAGACTTATTTTTCTTTGGTCAAATAAAAAGGGGCCTTAAGCCCCTTTTTACCTTGTACTTAGCTAGACTATACTAGTGCGCCGAAATAAGTAATTGTTGCTTCATCTGTTCCCGTAATAGTACTAGGCAACGCCATGAAGTTTGTCTCTAAGGAGATAACATCTTCGATGGAGTGTGTAGGAACCTCTACGTGACAAGTGCCCATATTAATCTCAAGACGAGGCGTACCCGAAGCTCCGCCAATCTTAAAAGTTAAAGCAAAAGAGTTTGTAACTACGTTAGTAATACCTCTCACATCCTCAAAGAAATCAGCAGAAGCATTAGTTGCTGCAGTATCTTCTGTTAAGTAACAAGTGAAAGACCCTGAAACAGAGCGAGTACCGGTAACATGGCCAATAGGCACGTTCACAGTTCCTAATTCTTCTGGAGTAATATAACTAATATTATTAGTAAATGTTACGTTTCCTCCTGTAAGAGTCAAACTATAGCTTGATTCTAGCTCGTTTACTGAGTCACCATCCGGGTCTTGACTAGTCGGTACTATTGTTAGTTGTGTAAGACGGTTACGAATAAAGTTACTCGTAGCTGCTATCCCTTCATTAATATAAGGGGTTGCTGCCTCTGCTCCGCCTGTTACATTTGTCATAACAAAAAGACGATGAGAATCATCAGAATCTAGCCATACATCCCCTACTGCTATAGTGCTGCCGTCTCCGGTGACATCCGACGTAACGGGTAAAGTCGCGTCTGTATGAGTACTGCCCGTAAAGTCTACTAGCTCACTAGAGCTTCCTGACCAGTTAATTGTAGAAATTCCATCAATATCAAAGTCAACTGAAGCCTCGTTTACAGTAATATCCCTTAACTTCATAATTTTACGGTTAGATTCACCCAGTACAAAGTACACGTTAGCTGTACCTAGAGTTGATGAGTTTGAAGACCCTAAAGTAATTACAGAGGAAGCAGTTGCTGGTGTAATTACGTTGGTGCCGCCTGTATCAAAATCAAATGTGCCAGTATCGTAGTTTTTTGCGCCTGCGTACAAAGCCCATAAAACTTCTTCTACTGCGTGAACTTCAGCTGCACTATCTGCCTTACCGGTACCTGTAGTACTAGATTTAAACGGACGTACGTATGTTGAGAAAGACCACTCACCCGGTGCCAAAGAGTCATTAAAGGCTCTTCGTCCACGACGGCTAACTCCACCGGCTGATTCCATCTCGTTCAAAGTAATTTCAGTACTGTTTGTAGCTTGAGAAAAGCTAAATCCGTCTAAGACGGGTACTTCCCATACTGCGCCGTCAAACTCAATAAACATTTTCGAGTCGCGGCTAAAATATAGCTGTTGTGCCATAGTTATCTCCTATGAAACTTGAAAAGACTTGGACGTGAACATTTGCTCCTGCCAGTATTTTCTAATAACGAACCTCTATAAGAATCTCTCCAACTCCTAGCGGTTCTAGTACACCTTCATCAGTATCTATACTGACTACCGTGATCTGTTGAACGTTGAAGACGTTATTTTTTCTATCAAAATACTCTATATTAGAGTTTTCTTCTAGTACTGTCTCCACATCTTCCATTAATGCATTTAGTGCGTCTTGTGCACCTTCTTCGTTGACATAACAACGCAAAGTTATGGACAAGTATCTGTCCTTATATCCTCCGCCCTGGTATTCTCTTGTTTCACTACCTGCATTTAAGTGTATTGCAGGGAATTGTTCTATTTCATCCCAAAATTTTAAGTTGGGATGAACATTTTGAGCTAAGTCGCTTAAAAATGCTCCTGCTCCATTTATATCTTTTAGTTTACTAACTAGTGCCGAGACTATATTAGCTCTTCTAGATGTATAAGCTCTATCTGTCATTGCTCTCTCCTGGTATAAAGTCTTCCTAATGTATAGTGAGCTGCTATTTCTCTTATAGAAGCGTCTATCAGACTTCTAGGGTCTCTCTCCACACTACTTTGTCTGCTACCGCTTGAGCTTTCAAATACTCCGTAAGGAGACCTATCATAAGTGTACCCAAAACTGGGAAAACCCTGCCTAGTCTGAGTGATACTAACTAGTCGTACACTTCTTGCTAATGCTCCTGTTCGATTTACTAATCGAGGGTATCTCATATTTTTAGCTACTACTCCAGGCAGTTGTTGATTTATTATACCTATAAGACTTCCTAGATTTACCGAACTTTGTCTTACTTTTGTCTGTCTTCCCCCGGGTATGCCTCCTATAGCTGGTGCACCTCTAGATTTTTGATGTGCTGCTTTTTTCTTTCTAGTCAACTTAATCGGTGCCGTACTGGAAGGGTCTAACTTTGTATCCTCTGTTATAACTTTTACGTTCTTTATCTTTCTAAAAGGATCTGTTATTCGTTTAATGCTTTTCTTTCTAATTCTTATTATAGGGGTATCAGATCCTCCCATATTAACAATATCTAGTTTTTCTATAGCTGCTCTTATGTCTGCTTGTATATCTCTTTTAAACTTTGCTTCTTCTTGAGAGCCTTTTCTTCTATTTAAAGTCGCTGCTTCAAAGGTAACTGCTACAGTACCGAGTTTATCATCCTTTACTGCCTTCAACAAGGTTTCTACTTCGGGTATCTTTGCTAGATTCTTAGGGATTTCACCATTCTGTAATAAATCAGAGACTCTATTTTTAATAACTGAAGAATCATTTGCGTGCCCTAAATCTAGAAAAGCGTCCTTGTTTAGCTGTTGCTTACTTTTTGTGTAGTACACTTGAACTACCGATAAAAAATTCTGGTAGGGGGTACGATATATGTACTTTATATAATCAAAAGTTCTTCTAGCATCTAAGCCTTCTACTACACCTTTGTACCTGCCTGTGGCTCTAAAAGTCAGACGGAAAGACGTAGAAGATTGTTTCTTATCATAGATCTCTACACCTTGTAAAGGGCCCATAAAGTTAGTCTTTAACTCTTCGAAAAATACCTTACATATCCTATTTAATTCTCTTTTTGAGATATTTACAGAGTCTAAGGACATCTGAAAGGCTATATGATCTGTTAATCCTTCCAGACTCAGATAAAAAGTATGTACCTTAACATCAGAAACAGCTTTTCTATAAGTAGAAGAATTAACTTGTAGTTCTCCTTCTATTTTTTCTAGGAATTTTTTAAGCTTAGCGCGAGACACGTTTAATAGGTTTTATATAGGTCTAAGACCCGTTTGATGTGGTCAGGGAAGCCTACATTGTCCGATTGACTGGTACTAGCACTATTTTGTATAGAGGCACTGCCCAGAGTTCTTCTTTCTTTGTGCTCTCTTTTAAAGTAGTATGTTACCAAGTCAATTACAGCTAACTTTAAGTCTACCGGCAGTGTTGCGTACCCTGCGGTATAGGTAATTTTTACGGCCCCAACGCCTGTAGCCCAATTAATAGTACGACCACCGCTATTAGTTCTAATAATACTGTCGGTATTTCCATCGACATAATAGTCGAAGTTCGCAGTAGTAAGCGTCGCATACGCTTCATTATATGATCTCCTTTCTTCTACTGAAACCACTGTATTTAAAGGACTCTCTGTTAATTGAACCACACTCGTAGCCCAGTCTATACTAAAAGTCTCTACTTTGTTGGTAGAGTAATAGTCGAGTAAAGAGTTTCCACAGTAAGTCTTTACTAATTCACTTATTGAAGGTATAAGAGTTTGTAGACGCAGATCATCCTTAGGGTTGGATAGACCTTCTGCTTCTTTGTACTCTGCTAATGTTATTAAATTTGCCATAAGTATATTAGTAAAAACTTGGGGCGGCGAACCGCCCCAGTTTATGCAGCTTAAATAGTATTAAGCAACTGCATTCAAACGAACAACCGATACGTCAGTTGCAGTATCAGCAACTAGCTGGTTAAAGCCTAGAGACTGAGTAGCAACAATAACGTTACGCTGATTCATTACTTCGTAGTCTTGCTCTACATTTACGCCACGGAGACGTGGGATAGCAAAGTTACGAACATTGACCGCAAGTCCAACACAATCATTATCACCTTCTACACCGTTTGCAACGCTAGTTTCGAAGTTGTCTGATACGATTACTGGAGTACCGAAGATAGAACCTACCTGACCGGTTAGCTTAGTAGCAACATCAGAACCTACATCAGTGATGTCTGCGAAGCCGGCATCAGCGATAAGGTCGTAGTAACGCTTCTGAGACACAATATAGACGAGTTCGTTCGGAACCATACCATACTTACCCATAAGCTTACGTGCGCCTAAGAAGTCAGCTGCGTCTACTGAAGTAGTTCCAGGATTAGCAGCAGATACTGAAGTATCAAATATGTTTGAACCAGCAATAGTTACCAAACCACTGAAGTCCTCGCCACTTTGGCCAACATCAAAGTTTAAGATTGCACTATCAACAGCGCGAGCGTGTGCACGAGCAACTGATTCAACAAGCATAGGCATTAAATTGATAAGAATTTCTTCGTCTACATGGTTATCCATAAGAGTACTAGAAATCAAGCGGAACGCTTTCAAAGTTACCTGTGCAGGTTGTGGTGCAGCACCGCCACGAGTTGTTAAGTTACCGTTTTGTTGAGCATTTGCTGCTCCGGTACCAAAGGTGGCCAAACCAGCGTCTTGCTGAATTGGTAACACTTGTGCCTGTGAATTAATCTGAATCTCACGGAAAGCACTTGCAAGACGTAGCTCACGCATGATTTCTTTCTCGATTTGACCAGATACTTCAGTAGCAATATTAGGTGCTGAAGAAGCATAAGTTACACCAGCTTTCTCGATAACATCACGACCATACGCAGTGCCTTCAAGGCCCTTACCAGTCATAACACCAAGAAGGTGTGCATTCATAAACTCTTTGCCCCACTTAGAGACAGTATCTGAGCTGTCAGAACGATCAGAGAATACACGCTTAGAGTCACGCATTTTGCTCATCTCTTCAGACTTTTCTTCAAGTTCTTTTTGATGCTGGGCGATAATTTCAGCGATATCTGCATCTTTAGCAGCCATTTTAGCTTCAACATCAGCCATTAGCCTTTCAGCGCCTGACTCAACAGCAGTTACTACTGCGCTCTTAACTTGAGCTTCTTGTTGTGATTTAGCGTCTGCTTCTGCAGCAGCTTTTTCAGCAACTTCTTGTGCTACGGCTTCATCCGCGGCTTTTTGTTCGGCTTGCTTCATTGCAATCTTTGTAGCAGTTTCTTCCGCTACCTTCTTAGCAAATGCTTCCAAGTCGATTTCTGGAGTATTAACTTCAGACATTTGGATCTCCTTTTGAACCTTTTCGGTTCCGTCCGGTGTATCACTAGCTACGCTAGAAGTATTAACTTCGTCTTTAGCCAGAGTCTGACCGGCTAGATCTACACGATTTGTGAAAGTTTTTTTGAATTCTT
>Ga0315320_10000291_pt1 | contig 40132 bp, 37 predicted proteins | sample M140m21515metaG_FD_203458 | JGI IMG/M metagenome (GOLD analysis project Ga0315320, IMG submission 203458) | Ammonia-oxidizing marine archaeal communities from Monterey Bay, California, United States - M1 40m 21515 | ecosystem: Environmental > Aquatic > Marine > Coastal | place: USA: California... | reverse complement strand
TTATCTCACTGCAGCTCAGGTCGAAGAGGTGTTGGCAAAATCTTTGTAACGATGGGGCAGCAGAGTGTCAGCGCAACGCTGGAAAGCGGACGTGGCTCATGGGGGCTTGTTGGCAGCGGTCAGGATGTCGCGTCTCACCGCCCGAAGGCGGCAGGGCCGGCCGCTCGATCTATGTTTGCTAGATGCCCCTTGATGCGATTCCCGCCGACTACATCGGCACCCTCTCTGCTCGCACGAACGATGTCGACCGACCGACCGTCGCCGACGGCCCATTTGGCACGAAGGTCGTCGCAACTGTTTCAGGCGCCACCTTTGTCGGGCCCAAGATCAACTCCATCGCGCCTGCTGGTGTCGCCGCTGGCGATTGGCTCACCGTACTCCCCGGCGGCCACTTCGCGCTCGACGTCCGTGCGTCCTTTCGCACCGATGACGGAGCCGACATCTACGTCACCTACACCGGATTCGGCACCCGCAACCCGGACGGCACAGCGAGCATTCGCACCGCCCCACGTTTCGAGACCGGCGATGAACGCTACGCCTGGCTCAACAAGCTGTTCTGCGTTGCTGTCGGCAAGACAACGGCCAAGGGCGTCGAGTACGACGTGTACTCAATCTGACATTTCAAGTTTTTGACAGCCTTGCTTTCAGCTGTGCACTTCCAAAAGAGACGCACCAAGCTCACGCAGCTTGGTTTTTTGCACTTTCGTTCCATTCGGGCCTGGAGTCATGGGAAATTCCGCGAGGACAATGACTCGTACCGGAACTTTGTATCGGGCGAGCTGCTCCCGGCAGCGTCGGATAGCAGCGGCCTCATCGAAAAGTTTGGCACTGGTCGAGACGCTGCCGTTAGAAAGCAGGACAAACGCAACAGGGCGTGCCCCTCTCGGCAGATCGATAGAAACCACTTGCGCGGCGACGACCTGGCTGTCGCCTAAAAGAACCGCCTCAATTTCGATCGGACTAACCAGGAACCCGCCTAGGCGGAGCACATCAGCCATTCGCGCAATGAACTCAAAACCGCGATCGCCGTTGGGTTCCGCTAGGTCACCCGTTCGAAACCACCCGTTGTCTTGGTGCTGGGCCGTGAGATCAGCATCGACACACTCGCCACCTTCGGCCAGATAGCCAGCGAACAAGCTCGGCCCACGAAGCTGCAGTTCGCCCTCAACGATACGGTACTTCGCACTCGGCGATGCCAATGTCCCGCCTGCTCGTGTGCGGTCGACGGCATCACCGCTTGGATCGCGCAATGTGAACAACGCTTGCACTTCGCTCATGCCGTACAGGCCAGTGAGCGTCGCACCGACCTCGGCCGCCCGTTCAACGATGCCATCGAGACTGGTGTTAAAGCGCGCGTACCCTCCGAGGCGGATTGACGACAGGTCAGTGCCATGTTCCAGGAGGCGATGGAACATATCGTCGCTACCGTTCACGCAGGTAACTCTTTCGGATTGAATCAACCCGGCGGTGCGACCGAGTTCGAAATCAGTCACAATCACGCGGCTCCCTGCAGCCACTGCGGCCATCAACGAACCGAGGCCAAACGTGCCGCACAACGGCATGACCGCCATCACCGTGTCGTCAGATGTGTAACCCAAGAGCGCTGCAGCATCAATTGCGTGATCAACAATCGAGCACTGCCGCTGAAGTACCATCTTCGGGCGGCTTGTTGTGCCTGATGTGGTGAAGACTACAAACGCATTCATGCGCCGAGATCTCCGTGGCATCGGCGCTGAACTGACCCAGTGAGAGTCAACAAGACCGTTTGGGCCGTTGCGAACAATGATCTGAGCGCCAGAACGCTCCACCAGGTCGGCGGCCTCATCGGCGCTGTAGCGCGAATTAACCGACACGCCAACAAACCCGCCCGCCGCACATGCGAGCAACAGCCGGACGTAGTCAGCGCTATTGGGCAATTGGAGAGCCACCCTGTTCCCAGCGGCCACACCCTGTTCGCCGAGCCACGTTGCCAGTCGGAGGCCGTCCGCAACAAGGCTCGGCGCCGACAGGCTGATGCCATCGTCGAAGTGCAGTCGGGAGGCTGACCCTTCGAAGAGGGCCAACACGTCGCGTTCTAGGACTGTCACATTGGTTACTGTCGCGCAGACTCGAGACGACAGGGGAGGTGGAAATACTCCAGCTACACCACCCATTCAATTCACTGGTGCCCCAGGTCGGACTCGAACCGACACTTGACGGTGTTTGAGACCGTTGCCTCTGCCAATTGGGCTACTAGGGCTTCGCGCTGAGTGGAGGATATCCGGGCACTCCGGTGAACCGTGCGGTCGATCATCAGGTTGCGTTGCGCTGAGCAAGCGAGTTACTCCCCGGTAGCCGCACGAAACGTCGTCACGCGTCTAGCCTCATCTCGATGCTCGCTTTCACGTTCCCCGGTCAGGGGTCTCAACGTCCAGGGATGGGCCTCCCGTGGAAAGACCATGAGAGTTGGGAGCTGGTCGACGAGGCTTCTGAAGTTGCCGGCCGCGACGTAGGTGCCCTGCTCTGCGAGGCCGACGCTGACGAACTCCGCGACACGCGCAATGCTCAGCTAACGACTTTTGTTTCAAGTTTGATGGTGCTCGATGCCAGCGAGCGCCTCGGCTTGGAACCAAGTTTCTGTGCTGGCCACTCACTAGGCGAATACACCGCCCTCACTGCCACCGGGGCCCTGGGGTTCGACGATGGCGTTCGCCTTGTAGCCGCTCGTGCTGCTGCGATGCACGACGCCGGGTTGGAACGACCGGGAACGATGGCTGCCGTTCTAGGTCTCGATGACGACTATGTCGACGTGGCCTGCCGGCGCGCCGACTCTGACGTCTGGGTCGCCAACTACAACGCGCCCGGTCAGGTAGTCATCGCCGGATCGCCTGATGGCGTCGAGTCGGCGAGCAACCATGCGAAAGAACTCGGTGCCAAACGCGTCATGGGCCTGCAAGTCTCTGGGGCGTTCCACACACCGTTCATGACCGCAGCGCGCGATCGGTTGCGTGAAGCCCTCGCCGCAGCGCTCCCGCGAGACACCGACGTGCCAGTTGTGGCCAACGTCGACGCCATCGCCCACAACGAAGGGTCCGTCTGGGCAAGCCTTCTGTCGGCGCAGCTATCGAGCCCCGTCCGCTGGAAACAGAGTCTGCTTACCCTCTCCGGAGCTGGGGTGACCGACTTCGCTGAACTTGGCCCGGGCGGAGTGCTCACGGGCATGGCGAAACGCACCGTGAATGACTCCCGGACCATCTCAGTCTCCACGCCCGAGGACCTCGACAAACTAATCGAGTGGGTCGATGCTAGTTCCCCTACGGGAGCGGCGCAGCTCGACGGCGAGCACCTTTTTGCAACTGAACGCCTCGTGGTCAGCCCTGCGGCCGGCATCTTCCGACCACTCGGAACCCTCAGTGAAGGATCGGCGATCGACGTCGGCACGGTAATTGGGCACGTCGGCGATAATGAAGTCCGATCAGCTTTCGCTGGCCTCCTCCAGAGCTACATCGCAATCGACACCGAACGAGTGACCACTCGCCAGCCAATTGCCTGGCTCCGCACTAACTGACGTCGCAGACACGCTAAAAATTGGCCGGACACCCCGGAGGGACGAGATGCCGCAAGTCAACCAAGGAGCACGAGGAGCGGTTATCACCGGCTGGGGTTCGGCGCTTCCGACGAAGGTCCTCACCAACCACGACCTTGAGGACATGTTCGAGACCGATCACAATTGGATCGTGGAACGGACTGGGATCCACGAGCGACGCGTGGGCGGGATGACGTCGGATCTCTCTATCGAGTCCGGACGGGCAGCCCTGGAGATGTCCGGCGTCGACCTTGATGCCATTGACGCGTTAATCCTCGCCACGACCACCCCAGATCGCTCGGTACCCGCTACTGCCTCAACGGTGCAGGCTGCGCTAGGCCTCCACTGTGGCGCATTTGACGTCAACGCAGCGTGCTCTGGTTGGGTCTACGGGCTCGTTACCGCCCACGGTCTCATTGCGATGGGCGCTGAAAAGATCTTGCTCATCGGCACTGATACGTTGGCCCGAATTACCGATTGGGACGATCGCAACACCGCCATTCTCTTCGCAGACGGATCTGCCGCTACTGTGCTCGAGGCCGTCGACGGACCCGGACAGATGCTCGGGTGGGACCTCGACTCCGACGGCACGGCTGAAAAACATTTGTACGCCGAAACAGGTGGAACCCTGCAAATGGAGGGCAAGGAAGTCTTTCGCAAAGCGGTCCGCATTATGGTCGACTCAGCCGCCAACTCGATGGCCCACGCAGGTGTCTCGTCCGACGACATCGCCCTAGTTGTTCCCCACCAAGCCAACATCCGCATCATCTCAGCATCCGTTGACCGTCTTGGAATCCCGATGGAACGAACGTCAATCGTGCTCGACAAAACTGGCAACACATCATCTGCCTCGATCCCGCTTGCGCTCAATCAGGCACTCGAAGATGGACGGGTCCGTGACGGTGATCTCGTTCTATTCGTTGGATTTGGCGCCGGGATGTCAGCGGCTAGCGCCGTTGTTCGCTGGAACACGACCAGTCTTGAACTGATACCCGAGATTGGAGGGGCTTCCGCGTGACCAGCTCAGAATCAACGACTGACGAATCAGGTATGCCCGCCGGTCGGATCGTCCTCATCACCGGCGGCTCTCGGGGTATTGGTCTGGCCTGTGCCCGTCGGTTCTCCGCCAATGGCGACCAGGTCGCCGTCACTTACAACTCTTCACCGCCACCAGACGGATTATTCGGCGTCAAGTGTGACGTGACGTCGGCCGATGATGTCGATGCTGCTTTCTCAGCGGTCGAGGAATACTTCGGCGGCACGGTCGAGGTTCTCATCTCGAATGCTGGCGTCACAAAGGACGGTCTCTTGCTGCGAATGACCGAGGATGACTTCGCTGCAGTACTTGACGCCAACCTGACTGCGTCTTACCGAGTTGCCAAGCGAGCCGCAAAAGGGATGCTCAAAGCACGCTCTGGGCGTATCGTGCTCATGTCGTCAGTCGTCGGCATGCTTGGATCAGCCGGTCAATCAAACTATTCGGCATCCAAAGCAGGCCTTGTCGGATTTGCCCGTTCGCTTGCGCGCGAGCTCGGATCTAGGTCAATCACCGTCAACGTTGTTGCACCCGGTCCAGTCGCCACGGACATGACCGCAGCGCTCACTGAGGGTCAGCTCGCCGATATCACCAAAGCGGTTCCGCTGGGACGCATGGCTGAACCCGAAGAAATTGCCGGCGCCGTCGCGTTCCTGACTGGTCCCGATAGCGCCTATATCACGGGCGCCGTCATCCCGGTCGACGGCGGCCTCGGCATGGGCCACTAGCGACAAAGCCGCTGGTCGCTGGCCTCTTCCCGTACAATCCCAAGTAAAGAACCAACGAACTGGAGACATTCCTGTGAATGAAGAACTGTTTGCCCGCTTTCGCAAGTGCGCCGTTGAGGTGCTGTCGGTCGAAGAATCGGCCGTCACCCCGGACGCGAAGTTCGGCGACGACCTTGACGCTGACAGTCTCGACCTGGTCGAGCTCGTGATGGCTCTCGAAGAAGAATTTGACATCGCTGTGCCTGAAGAAGATCTCGAAGGCGTCGAGACTGTGCAGAACGCCTACGACCTCGTCGCTGGCAAGCTCTGATGTCAGGCGGCCGAAGGGTCGCCGTCACTGGTCTGGGTGTCGTTGCTCCGGCCGGCATCGGGGCTACTAATTTTTGGGAAGGGCTGATCGGCCCGGCCGCTCCGGTTGGTCAGACCATCGTGTTTGACCATTGGGACGGTTCTCCGTACTTCGACGGGCCCAAGCAGGCAAGGCGGGCTGATCGCGTCGAGCAGTTCGCGCTCGCCGCAGCGGGCGAAGCCTTTGACCAGGTCGGCGGCGTTGATGCCGTCGGCGCGGATCCGGGGCGATTCGGCACCATCTTTGCCACCGGCATCGGAGGATTACACACTCTTGAACAGCAGGTCGGCGTTCACAACGAGAAAGGTCCGCGGCGAGTATCGCCGTTCCTCGTCCCGATGATGATGGCCAACGCTCCCGGAGCATCTATTTCGATGCGCTACGGCCTGAAGGGGCAGAGCGAAACTGTTGTCACCGCCTGCGCAGCTGGCAGCCACGCGATTAACTACGCAGCGCGCCTCATCAAGTGGGGCGTCCTTGATGCTGCGGTCACAGGCGGCTGCGAGTCGGCTGGAACACCAACCGGGATTGCTGGCTTCGCTAATATGACCGCACTGTCATCCGCTGGTGTCAGCCGGCCGTTTGACGTTGATCGGGATGGCTTTGTTATGGGCGAGGGTGGCGCAGTGCTCATTCTAGAAGAGTGGTCAGCGGCCAAAGCTCGTGGAGCCAACATCCTCGGTGAAATCCTCGGCGGAGCGAGCAATGCCGACGCACATCACATCACCGCTCCAGCGCCCGGCGGCGTTGGCGCAATTAGATGCATCGAGCTGGCACTTGCCGAATCAGGACTTGCCGCCGCCGACGTCATGCAGGTCAATGCACACGGCACGTCCACTCCGCTGAACGACGCGGCCGAGGCTGCGGCAATCACCCAGGTCTTCGGTCCTCAAGCTGTTCCAGTCACGTCGACTAAGGGCATCACTGGCCATGCTCTCGGCGCAGCAGGAGCGCTTGAGGCGGCCGCCGCACTGCTATCGATTCAGAACGGGGCGATTCCACCGACGGCAAACACCGTTAATGTCGACCCTGAAATGGACATCGATCTCGTGTTCGGCGCCCCCCGTGCTTGGCAACCGGGTCCGGTGCTCAGCACGAACTTCGGTTTTGGTGGCCACAATGGTGTCGTCGTTATCGCTCCGGCCTGAACGGTCGATTGGCGTGCGGTCAAGCGTGAGCTCAGCGGTCAGCAAAGACGAACATCAGGTCACAGCTGGTAGCTAGTTCGCCATTGACCTTCGCTGTACCGCTGCCTTTGCCCGCTCGAGCTGACATCCGACCAAGCTCGACCTCGATCTCCAACTCGTCACCCGGCAGGACCTGACGGCGGAATCGCGCTTTGTCGAGACCACCAAATAACGGCAGCTTGTTTTTGAAGTCGGGGTGGGCCAGTACGGCGCACGCGCCGACTTGGGCAATCGACTCACACGTAAGAACGCCCGGCAGCGTTGGCCGACCCGGAAAGTGTCCCGGGAAGAAGTACTCCTCTCCGGTCAGGCGCCAGACCCCACTTGCCGACACACCCGGCTCTAGGGCAGTCAGCTCATCGATAAGCAAGAACGGCGGACGGTGCGGAAGTAGATCGATCGGCGCAGGCAACGAACTCATCTACTCATCTTTGCTCAGACGCGCAGCGCCGCCGGTGATCGAACCGTAGCTCGTTCACCGGCGGCGTAGTGCGGAAGGAATTACTTTTCTTAGGGCTCAGCTCAGGAGTGTGCCGGGATCGATGCTCGGCGGGACGAGCACAGCGTCGATAACGTGAATGACGCCGTTACTGGCCTCGACGTCAACAGCGATGACGTTCGCACCGTTCACAGTCACACCGTTGTCGTCGACGACAAGTTCAATCTCTTCTCCCTGCAACGTGCCCACAGCGCCAGTCGCCACGTCGGACGACGGAACCTCAGCACCAAGAACGTGATACGTCAGCACCGCAACAAGCGCAGCCTCATTTTCCGGCAGCAGTAGAGCGTCAACGAGTCCTGCAGGCAGTGCTGCGAAAGCCTCATCAGTCGGAGCAAAGACCGTGAACGGACCTTCGCCAGACAAAGTCTCGGCAAGACCAGCGGCAGAAACTGCAGCCACGAGCGTATCGAACGTTCCAGCACCGACAGCGACGTCGACAATCGTGCCAACCTCGGCTTGTTCTGCGACGGACTCTGCTTCAGTCGTGGCGACATCGGCATCATTGCCGTCGCTGCCGCAAGCCGTAAGGGCCAGAACACCAGTGACGAGACCTGCTGCAATGCGAGTAGTGGATTTGCGCTTCATTTGGGGGGACTCCTTGAGAGAGATGAATGCTTTTGTTCACGCCGCTTGTGCGACATTGATCTCTCTACGACGCCCGATGAATCCCGGATGAAGATTTTTCGAGAAACTTTGGATTCAGTCGTCGCCGTGGGAGTGGTCGCCATTATTCGCTTGGTCCCCCATCCAGCCCGGCGGATACGTCAACGACAACTCCGCCGCTGTCGGCGTGCGTTTCACTCGGGCTGCGTCAGGTAACTCAGCCATGATTGCTTTCATGATCCGTTTGGTATCGGCGTCAACCGACCTGCCCTTCAGTTCAACCGACGCGCCGACGCTGATCCGTACGGTGGGAGGGTCGGTGAGGTTCAGCACCTTCGGGCCACGACTCGACCGAGGCCACACATTCTCCGTGCCCCACAGCCCGATCGGAATCACAGTGGCTTCTGATATCTGAGCGAGTTGAGCTGCGCCCCAACGTCCGGATAACTGCGTCGTGAAAAATGCGGGACCGCGCGGAATGGTTCCCTCGGGCATCATCGCTACCATCTCACCGCCTTCAAGCGCGTCGAGTGCTGCTTGAAGCGGCTTGTTCGAACCTGTTCCCCGATCGACTCTGATGCCGCCCATTGCGGCTGCGATCTGTCCGACAACGGGAGCATCGAAGACTTCTTTTTTGCCTAGGAACCGGGCGGTCCGGCCGCTCTTGCCAATGACGATCGACATCGCAGAGACATCGAAGTAACTCCGGTGGTTGGCACACAGGATGACAGGGCCATCGGCGGGGATGTTCTCGACACCACTGATCTCGAACCGGGCATAGGGGTATGCGGCCGGCCGCGCCATTTGAAGCAAGAGTCGCTGCACCTCTAGGCCTGCTACAGGGACCTTGACGACGCCGGGCGACACGTCGAGGTTCATCGTGGGCCATCGGCGAGCCGCGGCCATCAGCACCATGCGTGGATCTGGGTTGACCACCACCGGGTTGCCGACTGCGTCGAGCATCGGTGTGTCATACACGCTGTCGGAGTACGCGTAACTAAAGGCGAGATCGGTATCGTGCTGGTCGGCCCAAGCTGTAATGGCCTCGAGCTTGCCTGCGGACCAGACGAATGGCCCATCGAGAGTTCCGTCGTAGGTTCCGTCATCTCGCACGCGGTAGCGCGTTGCCACCACATCGTCGAGTCCAAGTCGGTCGGCAAATGGTTTGACAAGGTCATACGGCGTCGTGGTCGCAAGCACGATGGGCCGGCCAGCGGCACGATGCATGGCAAAGGCTGCGTGTGCGAATGGCTGCACCATGGCGACCAAACGGTCAGCTACTTGTTCAGCGGCCGCACTGACCGCCGCCTGGGAGTGACCTGAGGCAAGCGTGACCGCTTGGCGTGCGAGGGCCATCGACGGCAACGTCTCTCCGATCGTATTGAAGAGACCAAAAAGCAATTTTTCTCCAGGAAATGGCTTCGACGACAAACCGGCCGAACGCATGGCGTCGGCAAAGACTTCTCCAGACGCCCCGGCTAGTATCGTGCGGTCCAGATCAAAAAACGCGGCGCTGTTGTCGGCGTTGACGGCACCTCCCGCTGGCTTGTCGGGTTTAGTGCTGTTCGGGGATGCCGCCACGCCACCACTCTATGGTTGGGGTGCGGGATAGGACCCGAAAAACGGGAAAGACCCGGATGGGGGTCCGGGTCTCTCAACCTAGAAACATCCACTGTTGGGGGAACAGATTTTGGATGTTTCAACGAGTGGAACATTGGGGGGTGTTCTCACGTCGAATTTGCTATGACAAAGTATGCACATACGGCAATAGATCTGCCAAGAAGATAATGAAGATATCTGGTATCGTTTTTTACGATGGATGTACGGCAGTTGTCTACCTTGGTCGCTGTTGCTGACCATGGCACGTTCTCGGCGGCAGCGCGAGCGCTCTTCACCGTGCAATCAAACGTCTCCGCACACATTGCTCGACTCGAAAAAGAACTGGGAGTCACGCTGGTTGATCGGCAACAGGGCAAACTCACCGATGAGGGGGCGCGCGTAGTCGAACGTGCGCGGCGCGTTCTCAACGAAGTCGATGACATTGCGGCCGACGTTGCAAGTCGCGACGCTGACATCTCTGGCCAGACGCGCCTCGGCGTGATCGGTACGACTGCCCGCTGGTTGGTGCCTCAAATGCTCGGTCAGCTCGGCACTGAACACCCTGGAGTCCGTACCGTCATTCAGGAAGGCGCGACCTCGACGCTCATTCCCAACGTGCTGTCGGGTCATCTCAGCGCCGCACTTGTCCACCTTCCGATTGGTGACCCTGAGCTGGTCATCGAGCCGCTCTTCGCTGAGGACCTCTTCCTGCTCGCCAGTTCGAGCCATCCCCTCGCAGCTCACGAGACCATTCCACTCCGTAACCTTGATCAAGTCCCACTGTTACTTCCCCCGATGGGTTCAGCGCTCCGCAAGGTGCTCGAACGTGCTGCGGCGGCGGCAGAAATTAACTTGCTCGCCCAGGCAGAGATTGACGGAGCGCGTCTGCTGGCATCGCTCGCCCTCGACGGCTTCGGCGCTGCCGTTGTCCCCGCTACGGCTGTGCCCAACTGGCTCACCGGAGCGTTTCGGATGATCAGCGTGCCCGAACTCCCCCGGCGTGTCGTCGCTTTCGTCCGGCGCCGCCGGCCGGGCCCCAACGCGCCAACGCAGGCCACCCTCGAGGTGCTTCAGGCTCTTATTTCAGAACGCGGCCACCTGCAACCCGGCGTGCACCCTGGGACCAGCGCAATCGGTCCCCTCCGAACCGATTGAGTGTCTCCGATATTTCACTGATCAAACTCTTCAGGTGCCGCAGACGAACCCCTGCAGCTTAGAGCTGTACTGTCAGGGCAATGACGGCGGCACCCCTACGAGACTCAATGTTCGCGATCTCACGACTGCGGCCATCGAAGGCACACGCCGACGTCCGCGAGTTCGGCCAACGCTCTGTGGTGTGGGTCGAGTTCGAAGACTCGGATGAACTTATCCGACTGACCTCGGGAACCTCGTCACTACTGGCTACGTCGATCGACACTGCGCTCGATCAACGCATTCCCCTGGTGATCATGATGTCGTGCGCCGGTGCCGACATTGTCGAGGGCATCCCGGCGCTGCACGGATGGGGTCTCGTGGCTGCTGCATTGACGCGCTGCTCAGGCCTCATCCCGACGGCGATTATCGTCGACGGACCAGCCGTGTCCGGACCTGCACTCCTGTTGGGAATTGCCGACGTTGCCGTTATGACCGCCGATAGTTACGCCTTCGTGCAGGGCCCAACCATGGTTGAACAGTTCACGGGCGTCGGAATTGACATCGATGAACTCGGCGGCGCGACGAACCACGCTCGCTACACAGGCGTACCGTCCGCCGTTGTCTCAGACCGGGCGACAGCAATAGAGACAGTGGAGACGATTCTGTCGTACCTGCCAAACCATGTCGATGAGGAGCCACCTCGCTGGCCAAACGACGACCCACCGGATCGACTCTGTCCCGAAGCTGGCAAGCAAATTCCCGAGTCCTCTACGGGTAGTTACGACGTTCGTCAGGTTGCTGCTGCGATTGCTGACGAAGGCTCATTGTTCGAGTTGCGTGACCGGTGGGCAGCCAACGTCGTCACTGCCTTTGCGACCATAGATGGTCGCCCAGTCGGCATTGTTGCAAATCAGCCAATTTCGCTGGCCGGCACGCTCGACATTCCGGCGTCACAAAAGTCGGCACGATTTGTTGCATTCTGCGATGCATATAACGTACCGATCATCACGCTGGTCGATACACCCGGTTTTTACCCTGGCAAAGACCTTGAGTGGCGAGGCATGATTCGCCATGGCGCCCAGCTTGTGTATGCGTACGCAAGGGCAACGGTTCCTCGCATCTGTGTTATCTTGCGGAAGAGCTACGGCGGTGCCTACATCGTGATGGATTCTAAGACGATGGGTAACGACCTTTGCTTGGCCTGGCCGTGGGCCGAGATCGCCGTCATGGGTGCCGGGCAAGCTGCGGCGATTCTCGCACGACATTCGACCCCCGAAGAAAAGGCGGAGTTCGAACGGGATTACACCGATCGCCTACTCAACCCTTACGTCGCAGCTGAGCGAGGCTTTATCGACGCCGTCATTGATCCTGCTGATACGCGCGCCGAGATTTCGGCCGCTCTCGCCGTACTGCAGGACAAGCGCGAAATGATCGTCGAACGCAAGCACGGCAACACGCCGCTGTAGGGCGCTGCGTCAGAACAGCAACCTGCCGATATCAGACAATGCCGCCTTCACTGATCGCCGGCACCGAATTCCGCGATGCTGCAGGCTTCGAGCAGTCCGAGGCGTTGGCCGCTCATCGCCAAGAGTCGGGCACCTAACCTCGTCGGCGAACATGCGCCGATGACGACAATCTCTGCCACCAACTCGGATTACGATTAATTCGTCTCGCGGGTCGGTACCAGCTCACCCTTTTGCCGACAGCAACAATTACGCGCTGGCCAGCAGAGATGCTCCGAAAGCGTCCGGACTCGACCGCTATTAACGTCGACGGCGCAATACCCTTCCCGCTGCGTCACTTGGATGCGGAAGACACCTAGTTGTCACCATCGTCCATCTGTCTCAACAGCGAATTTCTTGCAATCCTTCGCTCTAACAGACTCGCAGGTGTTCCTGATTTGGTCCGGCAATTCGTAACGGGCTCGCAGCCCCGTCAAGCGCAGGCCATACCTACAAGTAAGCAACGTCGGCACACGGGTTGGGGCACTTGCGCCGACTGCGAGTATCTTGAAGCGGCCAGGTGGAGCGAACCTCCGCCCAACAGTTCATCATCATTCGAGCCCGGAGGAAGCCACAGTGCCCGAAACCATCACCATTACTGACGATCGCACCGGCAAGACCGTAACGGTCCCCATCGAAGGTGGTGTCTTCCCGTCATCGGCGTTGCGTGAGTTGGACCCATCCCTGTACTGCTACGACCCGGCCTATTTATCGACGGCATCGACCAAGTCCTCGATCACTTACCTAGACGGCGCCAACGGGATTCTGCGGTACGGCGGCTATCCGATCGAGCAGTTGGCCGAAAAGTCCACGTACCTTGAAGTGGCATACCTACTTCTCAATGGTGATTTACCTAATGAGACACAGCTCGCCGAGTGGACCCACGACGTCACGCACCACACGTTCATCCACGAGAACATGCGCAAGAAGTTTTCTGAGGGCTTTCATTACGACGCTCATCCCATGGGCATGTTCGTGTCAGCCATCGCTGCGCTCGGCACCTTCTACACCGGCTCTAAGGACATCGATGACCCTGTACAACGCTACATTCAGATCAACCGGCTGATCTCCAAGAGCCCGACGATCGCGGCGATGTGTTACAAGTTCTCCGTTGGTTTGCCCTACAACCAGCCGAGCAACGATTTGTCCTACGCCGCCAACTTCTTGAACATGATGTGGAAGATCGGCGACTACGAGGTTGATCCAGTTCTAGAGCGGGCGATGGATGTGTTGTTTATCCTTCACGCCGACCACGAGCAAAACTGCGGCACCACTGCGATGCGCGTCATCGGCTCCAGCCATGCTGATCCTTACTCCTCAGCTGCAGGCGCAGCCTCGGCGCTTTACGGGCCGCTTCATGGTGGCGCCAACGAGGCTGTCGTTCGGATGCTCACTGAAATCGGCTCTGTGGACAACGTTCCGGCATTCCTCGAGTCTGTCAAAAACGGCGAAGGTCGCCTCATGGGCTTCGGGCACCGGGTCTACAAGAACTTCGACCCTAGGGCGACAATTATCAAGGAAACCGCCTACAAGGTGTTCGAAGTCACGGGCAAGAACCCACTGCTTGATATAGCGCTCAAGCTCGAGGAGGCGGCTTTAGCTGATCCGTACTTCGTCGACCGCAAGCTTTACCCCAACGTCGACTTTTACTCCGGTCTGATCTACCAGGCCATGGGCTTTCCGACGTCGATGTTCACCGTGCTGTTTGCGATCCCCCGCATGGTCGGCTGGCTCGCTCATTGGCAGGAGCTACTCAACGACCCGGCCCAGAAGATCAGCCGTCCCCGCCAATGGTACGACGGCCCCGGCGAGCGGAATTACATCGACCTCGCCAACCGATGATTCCAGCACCCGCACTTGACGCTTGACCAATACGTTGCACCTACGAATGGCCTTTTAATCTCGGGTAGCCATCCTCGCGATGCGCCTCAGGTGAAGCACTCAGAGCGCTGCGAGGACTGAGTTGAAAGTCTCGCTGGGGCGCATGATGGAGCTGGCCTTGACTGCGTCCGGGTGGTAGTAGCCGCCGATGTCGACATGGCTGCCCTGGACTGCACGGAGCTCGTCAACAATCAGCTGCTCGTTGTTGGCGAGTTCGGCAGAGATGGTAGCAAACTTCGCGGCAAGCGCCGGGTCGTCGGTCTGCCTTGCCAGCGCTTCGGCCCAGTAGAGCGCAATGTAGAAGTGGCTGCCGCGGTTGTCCAGGCTGCCGAGCCGACGAGCTGGTGACTTGCCGGCTTGTAGCAGTTGTCCGGTGGCCGAGTCGAGTGTCTCCCCCAGTATCTTGGCGGTCTCGTTTCCGGTGACCTCGGCGAGATGCTCGAACGACACGGCGATCGCCAAGAACTCACCGAGGGAGTCCCAGCGGAGGTAGTTCTCCTTGATCAATTGTTGAACATGCTTGGGGGCCGAGCCGCCTGCACCGGTCTCGAAGAGTCCACCACCGTTGAGAAGCGGGACAACTGAAAGCATTTTCGCGCTAGTACCGAGCTCGAGAATCGGAAACAGGTCGGTGTTGTAGTCACGCAACACGTTGCCCGTGACCGAGATTGTGTCCTCGCCTGCGCGCATACGGTCAATCGAGTACTTCGTGGCATCGACCGGTGACATGATCTCGATGGTCAAATCACTGATGTCTCCTACTAAGTCACGGTCTTGCAGGTACTCATCTACTTTGATGATCAGCTGAGAGTCATGCGCACGGTTCGCGTCAAGCCAGAAGACAGCTGGAGCCCCCGTGGCGCGAGCACGACTCACTGCGAGGCGGACCCAATCGCGAATCGGCTCGTCCTTGACCTGGCAGGCGCGGAAGATATCGCCCTCAGACACTGGGTGTTCCATCAGGGTGCTGCCAGTCGATATGTCAACGACGCGGATCGTGCCAGCTGACGGCGCTTCGTAGGTCTTGTCGTGGCTGCCGTATTCCTCTGCCTTCTGCGCCATAAGCCCCACGTTGGGAATGGTGCCCATAGTGGTCGGGTCGTAGGCGCCGTTGGCGATGCAGTCATCGATGACTACCTGGTAAATCCCTGCGTAGCTGCTATCTGGGATCGTTGCTTTTACATCTTGCTGTTCGCCTGCGGTGTTCCACATCTGACCGGATGTGCGGATCATCGCAGGCATCGAAGCATCGACGATCACGTCGCTCGGCACGTGCAGGTTGGTGATGCCGTTGTCTGAGTCAACCATGGCAAGGTCAGGACCGTTCTCGATCGCAGCTGCAATGCCAGCTTTGATCTCGGCCTGCTTGTCGGCGGGCAAATTCGACAGCGACGAGATGACATTGCCAAGGCCATTGTTCGGGTTAGCACCCGCTGCCGTTAGTGCGTCGCCGTGCTCGGCGAACACATCGGAGAAATACGCGCGGACTGCGTGACCAAAGATGATGGGGTCCGAAACTTTCATCATCGTTGCCTTCAGGTGGAGCGAGAACAGGACGTTCTTTGCCTTTGCGTCTGCGATTTGTTCAGTGAGAAATGTGCGCAGCGCATCGACACTCATCACGGTGGAGTCAATGACTTCGTTTGCCATCACGGGAATCGATTCCTTCAGGATCGACACCGAGCCGTCCACGGCCACATGTTCAATACGCAGCGCTCCGGCTTCGGACGCGGTGATGGACTGTTCGTTATGGGCGAAGTCACCGCTCGACATCGTTGAAACGTGACTCTTGGAGTCATGCGACCAAGCGCCCATGGAGTGCGGGTTGGACTTCGCGTAGTCCTTGACTGCTTTGGGTGCACGACGGTCAGAGTTGCCCTGACGAAGCACTGGGTTGACCGCAGAGCCCATTGCTGTTCCGTAGGCAGCTTTAATCGCGTGCTGATCGTCGGTCTGAGCGTCGTCGGGATAGTCCGGCAGGTCATATCCCTGCGCCTGTAGTTCGGCGATAGCAGCCTTGAGCTGGGGAACAGAGGCTGAAATGTTCGGCAACTTGATGATGTTTGCTCCCGGCGTCAATGCCATCTCGCCGAGTTCAGCCAAGGCGTCGGGAACACGTTGCGCATCAGTCATCCGTTCTGGGAAGGCAGCCAGGATTCGCGCAGCGAGGGAGATATCACGTGTCTCCACGCCCACATTTGCGGCCCCTGCAAACGCCTCGATTACCGGTAACAGCGAGTACGTGGCGAGCGCTGGGGCTTCGTCCGTGAACGTGTAGATGATCTTCGAATTGCTCAATGTTGGATCCTTCTTAGGGCAGCTACTGCGATTAGCAGAGGACTGGTCACTTGTCTTTCACTTGTCTACCACGATTTTCACGCGCTTTCGCAGCCCGTCGTGAACGATTCGCCATCCCGGTCGCCTCTTCCACGCTCCAACTGGTCGACGAGCCACCCCGCTCGCTGAAGCAACGCTCCCAACGGCCATCTACGCTGCCGGTTAATGGATTTTGACTGGACCTCGGAACAACTTGAACTGCGTGCACGTGCTCGTGAAGTGGCGGCCAGCGGTGTTGCTAAGTACGGGCGGCACAACGATTCATGGATGAATGGCTACTCCAAGGACTTTGCTAAGGAAATGGCTGAGAACTGCTGGATCGGAATGACCTGGCCCGCTGCATTCGGTGGCGGTGGCCAGCCCGCAATCAACCGACTTATTGTTGGCGAAGAGATGATTGCTGCTGGTGCGCCAATCGCATCAATGTGGTTCGCTGATCGGCAGATGGGCCCGTCACTGATCACATACGGAACGGCTGACCAACAAGCCGAGTTCTTGCCGCCGATGCTGTCCGGTGAAGTTACCTGGTGTATCGGTATGTCTGAGCCCGATTCTGGGTCAGACCTGGCCTCGCTCACCACAACAGCTGTGCGGGATGGCGACCACTTCGTTGTCAACGGTCAGAAAATTTGGACCAGCTTTGCTGCTGACGCTGACTACTGTTATCTCATCTGCCGGACCACTTCCGACGGCCCGCCGCATCGCGGCATCTCTGAGGTAATTGTCCCAATGAGTACCCCAGGCGTCGAGATTCGTCGCATCAAAGACATGACCACCAACGAGCACTTTTGTGAGGTGTTCTTCACTGACGCTCGCGTGCCTGTCGAGAATCTCGTCGGCGTCGAGGGTGCCGCTTTTAAACAGACGATGACTCAGCTTGAGCACGAACGCGGCGGCATCGACCGACTGGTGTCGAACAAGGCGCTTTTCGACATGGCGGTTGAGCGGTCCAACACGACCGATGCCAAGGTGCGACAAGAGATCGCGCAGCTCGAGATCGGGTACCGCCTCGGACGAATCTTGGTGACGCGCGAGACGTTACGCCAAGCACCCGAGGGATTCTCCGCTGCGACAAAGTGCTTCTGCACTGAACACGAGCAGCGCGTCGCCGACTTCGTTGCACGCTCATTCGGCGCCGACGCGCTGTTGTGGGACGACGTGACGCAAGGCCTCGCCTACGGTCCCGGCTACACGATCATGGGCGGCACCTCGAACATCATGCGTAACATCTTGGGTGAGCGCGTGCTCGGCTTGCCTCGCGAACCGCGCAACTGACCTGGCCACTCGCTGCGCACTCTGACGTCGGCAATACCAAACGAAACGGCGCCTGCGATCAGGACCGAATGGCGGTCCGCAACACGACCTCGCCCGAGGAACCCTGTCCGGGATCGTTCCCACCAGCCGCTTCTTCGAGGGTGATCATGAAAAGTTCGATCCGATCGAGTTCGACCCCCGCCCACAACGTGACGTTGCTGCCCTCGTGGAACGTGCCCACCGGAAGCAGATCGCCATCGGCAGTGCGCATCCAGCCCTCATAGAACTTTCCATCATCGCGCCGCGGAAGCCCAGGTGCGTCAAGGTCAATTCGCAGCCCGGATTCGAATGACGTGACGTCGATGTTGCCTCCCACATCCGACACCAGCCCGGTCGAAGTGAGCTCAGCAGAGAACGCGTCGGTACCAATCTCGGCACCGCTGAGTGCACTGAGGACGATGATGCCGCCGAAAAGGAACGCTATCGCGCCCGTTGCGCCAACGAGCGCCGGGCGGAACCACGTACGACTAGGAGCAGCGCCTAGCGACACCGGATCTGAGTTGTCTCCAAAGGCGGTTTCACTGCGAACCGCAGCGACGACTCGATCACTGAGTCCGGATGGCGGCTCAACCCACGTCGATGCGTCAGCGAGCAACGCCACGATATCGGCATCGAGCGCGCCGTCCAGATTGTCGGAGTTCTTGCTGTCGTTCATCGCCCTGCCCGGTTTCGGAGCGTCATTTCTTGATCATCGCTGCGTTGCGAATCGCCAAACGGTTCGGGGTTTAGATGTGCCGCATGCTGCGTCACTGCTCTACGTCCTGTCCTAGGTGGCCGAGTCGCGTTGCCAGACGTCGGTGCCCGCGATCCGAACGGGACTCCACCGTGCCGACCGCAACGCCGAGCTGCTCGGCGATTTCACTGTGCGAGTGCCCCTGAAGGTGCTGCATTCGGATGACCTCACGTTCGTTTGGATCAAGGCTGTCGATCGCGGTTCTCACGCTCCACACGGTCTCGACCTGTTTGGCACTTGGCGGCAACATTACGAGCGCACTGTCAGACGGGTCGGCATGGTCAAGCGCCTCGGTCGGGCTCCGCTGCTCTATGCGGAGCGCATCGATGGCAGAGCTGCGAGCAATCATGGCCAACCATGGCGCAAAATCCCGACCTGCATCGAAGTGACCGGCAAGACGCCAGGCCTGGACAAACACGTGCTGCGTGACGTCTTCTACGCGTTGCCCATCGCCTATTATCCGATGGGCAACGGTGAACACCAGCCCACCGAACCGCTCGTACAACGTGCGCACTGCATCTAGGTTGCCCTCACGGAAGGCAAGCGCAAGTTCAGTGTCACGTTGTACCTGGTGCGGCGGACGGAACTGCTCCATGACCGACACCAGCGTACTAGCGCGCAGCGTCGGCCTGTCGAACCGTTTCGCGCCGGCGTAGTTGCTCACGGACCGTGATCTACCGGTAAGGGGTTCAAACTGGGTTGAGTCCGAGAGGGGAAACCCCTGGCGACACTTCTATGTGTCTGACCAGGTCTTTTGTAGTGGGCATGACGGGACTCGAACCCGGGACCTCTACCGTGTCATGGTAGCGCTCTAACCAACTGAGCTACACGCCCCTAAGGGTTAAAAGAATACCACTTACGCACCCGCTCCCCACCCGGGCCACCAGCTTTCGACTCAGGACCGGCAGCTGGCACTACGTTCGAGATCGTGACCGAATTCGACCTTGCCCTCACCATTCTTCGCAGTGCCGCTGGCCTTACCTTGGCAGCACACGGCGTCAACAAGATCAAAGGTGGGCTTGACGGTGTGGCCAGATGGTTTGACAGCATCGGAATGCGCCCAGGCAAGGTGCACGCCCGTCTCGCTGCATTCGGAGAAATACTCGCTGGGCTCTTACTCACTACCGGATTCCTCACGACGTTTGCCTGTTTAGGTTTCGTGGGGCTGATGACAGTCGCCGCAGTCACGGTGCACGCAGAGAAGGGCTTTTTCATTCTCGATGAGGGATGGGAGTACGTGTTTATCCTTAGCGTGATTGCCATCACGATTGGCCTACTCGGGCCAGGCGACTGGTCTCTCGACGCAGCGGTCGGTATCGACGAAGATCTTGACGGCTTTGTCGGCTTGGCAATCGCTGGTGGCGGAGGGATAGTCGCTGCAATCGGGATACTCACTGCGTTTTATCGGCCACCAAAAGCCGCCGCCGAGAGCAAGGCTTAACGATCAGTCGCTGAGGCGAATCGAAATGTCGTTCGCCATCAACCGACCAGAGCGAGTAAGCACAACACGATCTGGCTCAGTTGGATGCTCGACGAGCATGTCACCCACTAATTCCAGCGTTGCCTGATCGAATGCTGAGCGCTTGACACCGTCTCGAGTACGCAACTTCAACTGCTGACCCTCGGATCGACGTTGGTCGATATCGAGCGTCTCCGACGAAGCCTCAACAGGCGCACCGGCATTCACTGCGTCGATATAACGGTCGGGGGTACGGATATTCCACCAACGGCGGCCGTCCACGTGTGAGTGCGCAGCACACCCAAAGCCGCGATAGTTCTGTTGACGCCAGTACAGAAAGTTATGTCGCGACTCATGTCCAGGCGCGGCCCAGTTCGACACCTCGTAATTGGCTAGGCCCGCCGCTGCAAGCTGTTCGTCGACGAATTCGTATTTGTCAGCCTGGTCGTCATCATCAGGGTGGCGGCCCGGCTGAGCTGCAAGCGGAGTTCCGGCCTCGACCGTCAACCCATACGCTGACACATGAGGTGGCTTGAGCGCGAGCGCACCAGCAACCGTGTCTTGCCAGCTGACCATCGACTCGCCGACCGCTCCATAGATCAAATCAAGATTGAAAGTGGGCAAGCCAACATCACGAATCGCTTCGACCGATCGAACGACATTGTCTTGATCGTGGGTCCGCCCAAGGGCGGTCAACACGTGCGCAGACATCGATTGCACGCCTACGCTTACTCGATTCACTCCCCCATCGATAAACGAGCGCAGCGTGGCTACGTCAACATCATCAGGGTTGCACTCGACGGTCACTTCTGCGTCAGGTGACCGCGGGATCGACTGAATCACAGCGGCAAGGTCATCAGGCGGCACAAGCGTCGGAGTACCACCGCCAACAAAGATCGTGTCAGCGACCGGCATGCCTTCCTCGACGGCTCCGGCGATCTCACGACGCAGCGCTGCGAGATACGCGTCAATGAGATGGTGCCGGTCAGTCCAGGTCGCAAACGCGCAGTAATCGCACTTCGATGAGCAAAACGGAATGTGGAGATAGACGCCAAACATCAGCGATCTTGGTGCCCCATGCGGTCATGGTATGCCGCAACCGGGCAAGCTTGTCCGATTCGACGCTCTTTCAAACCGGGCTGAAGAGCAAGTCGAGCGCCGCGAGGCGGTCCCTCACCTGTTCAACCGGCACATCGAGCATCGCCGCAATGGCACGCGTGTCGTCGCCGCGAACCGTAATGACACGGCCGTTGAAGTCTTGACGCTGCACCTGGATAAAACGAAGGTACCGGGCCAGCACCTCGAAGGGCAATCCGCTCAGCTGCAAGAGCTTCGACAAGTCAATGGAGAGTTTCTCACGGTCCGTTGAAGTAATTCCCGTTGCCTCAACACCTGTCTCCACTCGTGGGAGTAGCTGCTCGGCAGGCACGTTGTAGAATTGGGCTAGCCGGTCAAGGCGCGGAGCTGACAACGAACGCTCGCCCCGTTCGTAGGCGCCAAGAACGGAGGCCCTGAATTCCTGTGCCGACTGAGTTTCGACCTCCTGCAGCGAAAGTCGTTTCTGCTTGCGAATCACCCGCAGTCGCTCGCCCACCTGCTGGCTGTAGGCGGGGCCATCGTCGTCGGGAATTGCCATGAATAGTCAGCCTTCGAGCGATCGTGCCCGCCGCTGATACAGCGACGTGTTTTGTTGAACCAACGTAAATCTAGTTTCAATCAGAGCCGACCCCATACTTCAGCGGGAGTTCGACACACAGAGAGTGGCCGCCACGAGGGCTGCCGTTTCAGTGCGCAGCACGTTGGGACCGAGTTGTACGCGAGCGCTGGCATTGGCGAGTTCACGCGGCGACCACCCGCCCTCTGGCCCAATCGCAATAGAGGTGTCACCAGCTGCGACGTTGCGGCCACCAGGCTCGGCGACAACCGACGACGCCAACACGTCGAGCACAGGCACCGGTGGTTGAACCTCAGGCAACCAAACTCGGCGGCTCTGCCGGGCTGCCTCATGTGCAATGCGATTAAGCCGTTCAACCTGCTTCGCTGCGCGCTCCGCCTTCCAACGCACCACCGAACGTTCGGTGTGGAGGAGTTGCACGGTATCAACGCCAATTTCGACAGCCTTCTGGACTAACCAGTCGACTCGATCACCCTTCGGAATTGCGGTAGCGATTGTAAGCGGTGGGTGCAGTCGCCGTTTTGCCACAACGGGACCAGCAGGTTCGAGTGCAAGGCCCCCCCGTGCATGGATCACCCCCGCCAGCCTCCAGCGGCCAGCGCCATCGCTAACACTGACGTACTCGCCCTCGCCCAGTCGCAGCACCCGCGTTAGGTGGTGTTCCATACTGCTTTCAAGGACAATCACGCCATCACTATCAAGAACATCACCTGTGACGAAAATTTGTGTCGATGCCGACCGACGCTCCTCGTCCACAGTCATGAGGTCAACTGATTAAGAGAAAGCCGACTTAATCCGCGAAAACAAGCCCTCTTTGCCGTTGCCAACAACTTCGCCCCGCCCCTCCGCGTATGAGATCAGCAAAGCAACTTCGTCGTCGGTCAGCCTTGTCGGCACATCAACGCGGATACGCGCAATGAGGTCACCACGCCCTCGGCCGTGAAGGTTCGGAACGCCACGTTGGCGGAGCACGAACTCCCGGCCCGACTGTGTGCCTGCCGGAACAACCAGGGCTTCATCGCCGTCAAGCGTTTCGAGAGTGAGCGACGTGCCAAGCGAAGCCTGGGCGATCGAAATACCAACGTCGGTGACAATGTCGTTTCCATCGCGCTCGTACCGCTCGTGCGGCGCTACTCGAAGATGCACATAGAGATCCCCGTTACCGCCTCGGCGCGGGCCTGCGGCACCACGCCCGGTCAGCCGCAACGTCGACCCAGTGTCGACGCCCGCCGGCACGTCGACCTGATACGTCTTGTCGACGGTGACACGACCTTGGCCCCGGCATGCTGAGCAGGGAGTAGCAATGACTTCGCCAACTCCACCGCACCGGCCACACGAACTTGCCGTTACCATCTGGCCGAGCAGGCTTTGGCGTACGCGCTGAACTTGTCCCGAACCGCCGCAGTCGCTGCAGCTGACCGGCTTGGTTCCTTCGCCCGCACCGCTGCCATCGCAGTCATCGCACCGGACCGGCAGTTTCAAATCGACGCTGACCTGGTCGCCGAACACCGCTTGTTCCAGCGTTAGGTCAGCAACAATTTCAAGGTCTTGGCCGCGTGGCGGTCCACTTGGGCCACGCTGACGAGCACCCCCGCCGCCGCTGAAGAACGCATCGAAGATGTCGCCAAGACCGCCACCGAACATGTCCTCGCCTGACTGGCCGCCGCCGGAACCACCGCCGACACCGGCTTCACCAAACTGGTCATAACGCTGACGCTGCTGGTCATCGGAGAGCACCTGATAAGCCCGAGCAACTTCTTTGAACTGCGCTTCAGCTTCCGCATCGTCCGGGTTCGCGTCGGGATGAAGCTCGCGGGCGCGCTTTCGGTATGCCTTCTTGATTTCATCTGCGCTCGCGCCGCGCGAAACGCCCAAGAGTTCGTAAAAGTCAGCCATGACGCCCTACATGATGCCGTGAAAAATGCAGAGCGAGACGGTCAGACTGATAGCCAACGGGGACATCAGCCTTCTTCGATGCGATGACCGAGCTGTTCGCTTACTACTTCGACCGTGGCAAGCGCTTGGGGATAGTTCATTCGGGTCGGTCCCAGCACACCGACCGAACCCAAGTGCTCGCCGTCGACTAAAACCGGCGCAACCACGACCGAGCAGGCCGACAGCGGCTCAACTCCGTGCTCAAGCCCGATAGCCACCGACATCCCGCGAGCAACAATGTCGCTGACGAGCGAAACCACAACGAACTGCTGCTCCAGGGTGTGAAGGACCGATCGGACTATTTCGACTGCATCAAACGCCTCGGCAACGGCAGCCACACCACCGGTAAACACCTGATCGCCCGCAGCCAACTCCAAGAGCCCCTGTAGGCCTGCCTGAGTCAGCCGATCGACTGATGCATCGCTAGTCGGACTGACGTGCGTGACCGCACCCAGTACCGATCCAGTTAGTCCTGCTGACAAGTGAGCTGACGCTGTTGCGAGGAGAATATCGTCGTCAAGATCATCAATTTCGATACTGACGTTTTCGACCGTGCCATTGGCAAACACGGCCACAACGGTCGCCGTGGTCGACGAAAGCGAGACAATCTGCACACGATGAACCGCAACCGCTTCCGCCTTGGGACCAACGACTACTGCAGCACTGTTCGTCAGTTCAGCTAGCAAATTCGAGGTTTGGTGCAGCATCTCTTCGAGTCGGCCGTGGGCCGCCGAAAAGAAATCACCCACCTGACGGGTCGTGGCTTTATCTAGTCGGCCAGGCGTCGTGAGGTGGTCGACGTAGTACCGGTAGCCCTTATCTGTAGGGATGCGGCCCGCCGATGTGTGTGGCTGCACCAAAAAACCTTCGGACTCAAGGTGGCTCATCTCGCTTCGGACAGTTGCGGAGGAAACCTGAATGTTCTGTGCTGCTGATATGTGCGTCGAACCAACCGGCTGAGCGGTGGCGATGTACTCCTGGATTACCGCACTGAGAATGGCGGTTTTTCGGTCGTCCAACATTGCAAAGGGCATCCTACTTTGCGCGCCGCTGTTCGATTTTAGCGCTCACTTATTGCTCAACGTTTTGAGCCGGCGAAGAGCCTCTTCGCGTTCAACGCCATGGTCCAACATCGGCTCGGTAGATTTTTCCACCCACCGGTCAACGTATTCGTTCCGGTTGTCATACCGCTGTTGCTGCGTCGTCGGATTAAAAACACGAAAGTATGGCGATGCATCAGTGCCTGTGCCAGCAGCCCACTGCCAGCCATGATTGTTGGACGCAATGTCACCGTCGAGCAGGTGCTGCATGAACCATCGCGCACCCCACTGCCACGGTAGGTGCAGATCCTTGACAAGAAAGCTCGCCACGATCATGCGAACCCTGTTGTGCATCCAGCCCGTCGCCAGGAGTTGACGCTGACCGGCATCAACGATGCTAAAACCGGTCTGACCTGCGGCCCACTGATCGAAGCGACGTCGCGCCGCTGCGTCAGTGTCGACAGGCATTGCGTCAAACTGAGCGTTGAGGTTGCTCCAGGCGGTGTGGGGCTGAGTAAACAGCACGTCGGCGTAGAAGTCACGCCATGCCAGTTCGCTTGAAAACACCATTTCCCCGTCGTCTTTCGGACCTGACAGATCAAGATCAGCCAGAAGCGTGCGCGGGTGAATCGTGCCCCATTTTAGATCAGGTGACAACTGGCTGGTGCCAGCAAGCGCCGGCCGATCACGCAAATCACTGTAGGCACTCACACCTGATCGCAGCGTGCCATCGGCGGCAGAGGCAGCCTCACGAAACGATCCCCAACGATCAAGAGCGGCAGCCTCGCCAACAGACGGCAGATCGCATCCCGGCTCCGGCGGGACAGAGATCGGATGACAGTATTTTTCTAATTCCGACGCTGGCGCCCAGTCCATGTCATCGCCAGGATCCGGGGCCGGGGCCTCCACACCAGTCTGTCGCCAGATCTTTGAGAACGGAGTAAATACCTTGTATGGAGTTCCATCTCCCTTTCGCACTCGACCGGGGTCGACGGCATATGGCGAACCGACGCCCACGAGCGACCGGCCCTGTTCGGCCAGCGCTCCCCCCACAGCCGTATCGCGTTGCCGGCCGTAGGGCGCATAGTCCCGACTCACGTACACGGAGCTCGCATCGAACGCCGCAGCCATTGCCGGAACCTCGGCAACCGGATCGCCACATCGGATTAGCAACCGAGACCCGAACCGGACGCGAATCTGTTCGTCGAGATCGTTCAGGATCCCATGGAGCAGGGCGCGCCGCGGGGCTCCGGTACGAGCGAAGCCCGGGTCAATGACAAAGAGCGGCACCACGGTCTGGTTGTCGGATCCCGCTGCAAGCAAGGCCGGAAGGTCGCCGATCCGAAGATCTCGGCGGAACCACATCAGCGATCTCTTGGTCACTGCCATTGTTTACCGCGTCCACAGACACGACGTCGCTTTTAACTGCTGATCACCCGACGCCACCACGAATTCCGGAAGACACCGTGCGGGTCAAGACGTACGGTCATCTCAACGAAATCATCAAACATTTCGTAAGCCGTCGAAGGATCGAAGAGCGTGGCATCGAAGAATTTACCCCAATGCGGTCGGGGCGCAAAGGGTTCGAGCGCCTGCTGCACAGTTCGAACCACGCCATCGTTGTTCCCGGCCAACCACGTGAAGTGGAAACCAACCGATGCGCGCTGATAGTGCGGGCTCATCCACATCTCGTCTGCTGCTATTGCGCGGATCTCGGCAACCATCAAGCGGTCAGAGAAGTCGGCAGAGACGCGACGAAGCGCATCAAACGCCGCGTCACCGTCCTCAGCGTCGACAAAAAATTCGGACTGGATTTCGTTGCCTGAACTCGGAGTAAAGCCCATCCGAAAGTGCGGCAGACGCTCGCTCCACAAGCCGGGCTCACCCAATTGTCGGGTACACGACGACGCGTCGAGACCTGGGACGGGGTGGTGTTGAATCGTTGCGGCTGGCGCATCAAGGAAAGTAGACCGGGGCGACATCGATTGGTCGCTTCCGTCGGTACGACGTTTGATCCACACCTGCCCGACCTGACCCCTCACTAAACCGGCAAACGTTGTGAAGATGCTCACGCTGTACGCGGTATTTAAAATCATGCCGAGTTGATCAATAACGAGGTCGAGTGGCAAATCGTTGTACACGTGTTGCGAAATTTCATAGTCGAAGTCGACATCGAGCGTGACTGTGGTGATTACGCCGAGAGCGCCGAGCGCCACCACCATGCCCTCAAAGTCGGGCGTCTGTCGATCGATGCTGATGATCTCGCCAGACGATGCAATGAACTCAAGCCCCGCAACGGACGTCGCAAGATTTCCGTGCGCTGCACCGGACCCGTGAGTCCCTGTTGAGATCGCACCGGCGACCGAGATGTGGGGCAAGGACGCCAAGTTCCGTAGCGCAGCCCCATGAGACCGCAGCGAACGAGCCACATCCGCGTACGACGCTGTGCCAGAAACGGCGATCGACCGTGCATCAGCATTGAACTCCGGTGGTCGCCCGATGCTGCTTAGGTCGATCAAATCAACCGCATCAGCGATGTCAGTGAACGAGTGTCGGGAACCGATGCCACGTACGCTGTGGGACTCACGCACTATTGACGCCGCCTCGTCAACGGTTCGCGGCCGATGAATCATTCCGGCATAACGATGGTTGCCAGCCCAATTGATTTCGCTTGGCGTAGACAGACCCCTAGTCATCACTCGTCACCATTTCCCATTCAGCTGCGCTCGTCGATCATCGAGCGATGGCTTTCTCTGCACCCCGCGGCGCCGTCGCCAGCCAGTAGACGCTCGCACCTGCAACGGCCAACAGACTGATCACACTGCCGTAGCCGAGTGCCCATTCCACGCTGGCCCGATCGGCGATGACACCGGTGATAGGTCCGCCAATCGGGGTTGAACCTAGGAACACGACTGCTTGGAGCGCCATCAGGCGTCCGCGCATGTCGTCAGGGCTTTCTTGCTGCATGATGGCGTTAGCTGCGGTAATGAAGCCCGATGCCCCAAGCCCCATCGGCATTGCCCACAGAAACGCCACCCAAATGTTGGGTGCCCAGGCAATTCCAATCGCAGTAACGGACAAAACGATCGCATTTCCGAAGTACCAGCGCAAACTCACGTGGCGCAGACGCGCCGTGAGAAGCGCCCCGGTCAGCGAACCGATCGACATCACGCCGAGGACGTATCCAAAGGACTGATCTCCCCCCCATCTCAGATCAGCGAGTTTCGGAAAGACCACCTGCTGGTTAAACGCAAAGGTAGATATAACGAGCAACACCACAAACAGCACGAAAAGGTTGCGCCTGCCAACGATGAAGCGCAGTGCATCCCGCACGGGCTGGCCACCCCTGGGCCGAGGCGGAGAGGAATACATTTCATTGGCTCTCAGTGCTATCAGCGCAAAAATTATTGCCGAAAATGTTGCGCCATTCAATAGAAAACACACGCCGGTGCTGAAGGCTCCAACGAGCACCGCTCCGATAGCCGGACCGACAATACGTGACGATGTCATCACTGCGGTATTCAGCGATGTGGCGTTGGTGATCTCCTCGGGCGGCACAAGTTCAGTGACGAGGCTGCGCCGGGCAGGATTGTCGAACGCGTTGGCGACACCGAGCGCCAACGACATCGCGTACACCAGCGGCAGATTGATTAGTCCCATCACGTCGAGCAGACCGATGGCGATGGCCTGGGCGGCCATCATCGACTGAGTAACGATCGCCATCTTACGTTTGTCCATTACATCGGCGATCGATCCTGCCCACGCACCGAGGAACAACATCGGGAGAAACTGCAGGCCGATGCTGATGCTCACCGACGTCGATTCACCGGTGAGCCGAAACACCAGAAGTGACATCACCGTCAACTGCATCCAAGTGCCCACATTCGAAACAAGAAGCCCTCCGAAAAAGAGCCGCACGTTCCGGTACTTCAGTGAACGAAACGTGGTGGCACCGAATCGAGACCGTTCGATCGATGAACCGCTAGCAGGCCGCCGCGATGATCGCGATGCCACCGGATCACGAGGATCAGTTGGTAACAGGCTCACAATATGAATCGTTAGCACGCACCCCGGACTCTTAACGATGCGGTATCGTCACGCCGCTGTCTCGTCGCCGGCTAATCGTCGAGCTTGAGCGCGTCGATGAAGACATCGCCAGGCACTTCGACCCGACCGATCGACTTCATCTTCTTCTTTCCCTCTTTCTGCTTTTCAAGCAGCTTGCGCTTACGCGTGACATCACCTCCGTAACACTTAGCCGTGACGTCCTTGCGCTTGGCCTTCACCGTTTCGCGGCTGATAATCTTGCCGCCGATTGCTGACTGGATCGGCACATCAAACATCTGGCGCGGGATGAGCTCTTTGAGCTTCTCGCACATACGGCTGCCGTAGGCGTAGGCCTTATCACGATGCACAATCGTGCTAAAGGCATCGGCCGGGATCGCGTTCAGTAGCAGGTCGACCTTGACCAAATTGCTCTTGCGATAACCCGCAAGTTCGTAGTCGAGGCTGGCGTAACCCTTCGTCCGCGACTTCATCTGATCAAAGAAGTCAACAACCACCTCGGCAAGCGGCACCTCGTAGACCAGTTCCACCCTCTCAGGCGAGATGTACTCCATTTTCTTCATCTCACCCCGGCGAGTCTGGCAGAGGTCCATCAACGGACCCGTGTAGTCAGTTGGCGTGATAATCGAAAGCTTGAAAAACGGTTCCTCAACGAAGTTAATGCTCTGCGCCTCGGGCAGATCGGCTGGGTTGTCAACCTTGATTTGCGTACCGTCGGTCTTAGTTACGAGATACTCGACGCTCGGGGCGGTGGCGATAAGCGCGAGGTCAAACTCGCGCTCAAGACGTTCCTTAACAATCTCCATATGAAGCAGCCCAAGGAATCCACATCGGAAACCGAAGCCGAGCGCGCCCGACGACTCAGGCGTGTACGTGATTGAGGCATCGTTAAGCTTGAGCTTGCCCAGCGCTTCACGAAGAGTTTCAAAGTCGTCACCGTCAATCGGAAACAAGCCAGAAAACACCATCGGTAACGGCTCACGATAGCCTGGAAGCGCTTCAGACGAGCCGTGCGCCACTGTGGTGACAGTTTCACCTGACTTGGCATCACCCACTTCTTTGATACCGGCAATGAGATAACCGACCTCACCGGGACCGAGTTCTTGGCACGGCGTCATCACTGGCTCACGTGCGCCGATTTCGATCGCCTCATGCTGGGCGCCTGCGTTGATGAACTCAACCTTTGTGTTGGCCTGCAGCTTTCCGTTCATAATGCGGATCGACGAGACAACGCCGCGATATTGGTCGAACTGGGAGTCGAAGATCAGACCTTGGAGCGGAGCATCCGGGTTGCCGAGCGGGGCGGGAATGCGCTCAATGATTGCATCGAGGAGGTCGGGCACACCGACGCCGGTCTTAGCTGACATAGGGATGATTTCGTCGCGCGGAATTCCAAGCACCGTCTCGATCTCACCTGCATAGCGGTGGACATCGGCTGCAGGCAGATCGATTTTATTGAGCACTGCCACGATCTCAAGGTCGTTCTCAAGGGCGAGGTAGCAATTCGCAAGCGTCTGAGCTTCGATGCCTTGCGCAGCATCGACAACGAGCACTACACCCTCGCACGCGGCCAGGCTGCGGCTCACCTCGTAGCCGAAGTCAACGTGTCCGGGCGTGTCGATGAGATGGAACGCGTGCCCCTTCCATGGGACACGAACGTTCTGCGCCTTGATCGTGATGCCCCGCTCACGCTCGAGGTCCATTGAGTCGAGGTACTGAGCCTTCATGTCGCGAGTCTGGACCGCTCCAGTGATCTCAAGAATGCGGTCGGACAGCGTCGATTTACCGTGATCGATGTGCGCAATAATTGAGAAGTTCCGGATCTTGTCCAGAGTCAGCGCTGAGTTGGTACCGTTCATGTCATACGCAAAGCTACCTGGCAGCGGCTGTGGTGAGTTTGTCCGTTTTGACTGCCACAGAATCTCATCGTGTATCTGCAATACCTACGACCATTGGATAAGACGTTGGGGGTTCCGATGCCCGTCGGTAGCATTCACGGGTCGTTCGGTGCTTTCCTCTGTGGCCCGTCAAGATCGAAGAAAAAGGCATAACCCACATGGCAAACACCAAGAGCCAGAAGAAGCGCATCATCACCAATGCCAAGAGCGCTGAGCGCAATAAGGCCGTTCGTGCTGAAGTGAAGACGCGAATAAAAGCTGCCAGGGCCGCTGTCGGTACCGATGGCGAAACCGAAGCACTCCGACTTGCAATTAAGCGCATTGATAAGGCTGCCCAGAAGGGCGTCATGCACAAAAATGCAGCTGCTCGCAAAAAAAGCCGCCTAATGAAGCAACTGCAGCCCGCCAACTGAGTTTGCTTCTTCCGACGTGAGCGCCGCCGACGTGCGGCGCTTTTGTTGTTTTCGGCTCAGCGCAGCTTACTCAGGCGTGCGATAAGGACTTCCATCACTAGTTCTGGTTCGAGATCCTTGGCGCCGCGAAGATCAAGATCGGCCTGGGCGATCCAACTGATCGCCCGCTTCGTATTCGCCCCTCCCAGCTTGTTGTAGTTCTGCAGTGCCTTCTTCGCTGGAAATCCCTTCAAGCCCGTCGCCGCCGCAGCCTGGTCCTCGTTGCGGGCTTCAACGCCATCAAGTTTTGCGATGCCGGCGTAGTGGCTGTGCAAAATAGACATCACTTGCAAAGGGTGGCGCCCACCGGCGTGAACCATTCGTCCGAGCAAGCTGAGCGCCTTCGTGGTGTCACCATTCATTATTGCGTCGGTGAGATCCCACGGCGGCACTCCCCCGGCTTCACCAATGAACGGCTCAATCTGAGCAAACGACAACTTCTCACCAGCGCCGTAGGTGCTCTTGAGCGTCGCAAGGATTCCGTCGAGCCGACCAGCGTCCTCGCCGAGCCACGTAGCGAGCTGTGCGGTCGCTCCCTGATCCATCTCCAAACCGGCTGCGCTGACCTGGTCTGCGAGCCACTTTCGATTGTCACGACCCGGCGAGGTGTTGTGCACCTTACCCATGGCCTTCACTGCATCGCTCAGTTTCTTCGACAACCGTCCTGTCCCGCCTGCAACGAGCACGAGATCCGATGAATCAAGTGGGTTCTCCACGTAGGCCAAGAGCGGCACAAGGTCATCAGCGTTAAATCGACTGACCTGGCGGGCGATGACGACTCGCTTGTCGGTGAGGAACGGCATCGTCTGAGCTGCATCGATGACGAGCCGGAGTTCGTACTCCTCGCCGTCAAACTCATCCACCATCATCGAGCGCTCTCCATCACCGACCAACTCGTGCACCAGGTCGCTCACTGCGGTGCGCAAAATCGATTCGTTGTCACCGGTCAGGAGATGTGTTGCCATGAAGACCCGATTCTTACCGCGTCTAGCGCCAACTGCGACAACGACGGCGCAGATCATTGTCGCAATGGCTGCATCAGGGCGATCCGCTACACAAATGCCACTCGGGGCAAGCGATGAACAGTCGACGGCTACGACAAGCCAAACGTCCCTAACGGTAATCCGCGCCTCTTCGTCATGTACCTGGATAAGTACTACTGAGCTGGCCCGAGTTACCACATTTCGATTCGCTCCCCGTCGACCTCGATGATCACGCAGGTACTGGGCGCGTACAGCAACAAGAGTCGCCAGGACGACCGCCAGTACAAGCGAGGGTGTCACCCGTTGCCGAAGATGGTGCCGTACGATGTGGAGCGCGTGAAGTCACATACCGCTGCCCCGCCTGATCCATCGGAACCCACAGATGTGCGGCGTGCCCGCAACCGGTCGCTCGTCGATGGGCCCCGCTGGTATCGCACACGTATTCGTTCATGGGGGCCCCTCCTTGGCTTGGCAGTTCCGACGATCATCGGTGTTCTTGCCTACGCATCGTTGAATTACTCCGACGTTGCGCCGAGCGGAGCTATGGGCCTGCTCGGTGGCGTTATCGCTGCGCCCGGTTTACTCGTCGTTGGGGCCCCGTTCGGCGACTCAAACCAATATCCGCTCGCCATTGCTGCTTCGAGCGTGCTCTGGATAATGATCGGCCTATTAGCGTCGCGACAAGCCACACGGAATCCGCTGGCCACGTGGGCTGATTACTGGCGCCACTATTTTTGGTTGGCCGGTGGAATTTGGGTCGGCGCCGCTATTGCACTCGGGCTCGCCACGGTCTCAATCGGCGAAGCACTCCTTTGACCGGGATCACCGATTCGCACTATGCCAATCGGTGATCAAACCACAGCAATTAGCAGTGACAGCCGGGGCGAGACCTTGGACTCGCTCGGGTAACCGTCGAGAAGACCAGCATCAGCGCAGTTATTGGTCGTGGGTCCGGCCGGAGTCTGCAGCACCAGATCGAATCAGTACAAACGCATCGTGAGTTGGCGGCGATAGCCAGCGGTACGTGGATCATCTGCCCCCATCAACTCCAAGATGTCGACGAATTGCTGACGAGCGTCATCATCGTCTTTGACCTGATCAAGGAGCGCCCGAAGTTTGTCATCGTTATCGTCGTTCGGTGTCTCGCCGACGCGGGCTGAGGCAGCGATCTTGCGGGTCCGATCGTTCCCTGGGATCCGCTCGATAAGCGCCAAGGCTTCCTCAACACGACCGTCGGCCACAAGCAACTCGCCTAGCGCACCGATCGCATCTTCGTTGGCCGGTTCCATCTGTAACGCAATGCGCAGGCTGCCCTCATCGCCTCCGGCAATCAAGTCGCTGATCGCCTGCTCCTGCTCCGACGGGCCTAGCGAGTCGACAAAGGCCTGAACCTCGTGCTCAGGCTGCGCCCCCATAAAGCCGTTTACCACAGCGCCATCTTTCAATGCGTACACAGCCGGAATCGACTGCACTTTGAACGCTTGACCTATTGCGGGGTTCTCGTCAATGTTCACCTTGGCGAGAATGATCTTTCCGTCCGTTGCATCGATGACCGACTCGATAATTGGTCCCAGTGTCTTGCAGGGGCCGCACCATGGAGCCCATAGATCGACAACCACGGTGACGTCCTTCGACTTCTCGATGACTTGGGACTCAAACGTTGCGTCGGTGACGTCGATTGCTGCCATCACGCCAGGCTACCGAGCTGACATCAAGGCGGCCAGCACGCTGAACATACGAGTCCTCATTCCACGTAGGGCTCCATCCCGCAGGCTCGGTCGCTACCCTCAGCTGTAATGAACGACCATGCTGGTATCGATGTCACTAACGTCACCGCCTGGCTCGACGCACACATTGAAGGCGCCCGCGGCCCGTATATGTTTAATCTGATCGCTGGCGGTCACTCCAACCTGACTTTTCGAGTGCAGGACGATGCCAACAACGATTTCGTCCTGAGGCGCCCGCCGATGGGCCACGTCCTGGCAAGCGCTCACGACATGGGCCGCGAGCACCGGATCATCTCGGGTCTCCAAAACTCCTCAGTACCAGTCGCCCCAGCTCTTGGATTCTGCGATGACCCTGAAATCAACGGTGCTCCCTTCTACGTGATGAGCTACGTCGACGGGAACGTCGTGCGTGACCTCGACGACGTGGAGACCGTGTTGAGTGTCGAGGTACGCAACAACACAAGCCGGTCACTGGTCGACACGATGGCCAAAATCCACAGTGTGGACTTAGACGCAACCGGACTGGCTGACCTCGGCCGCCGTGAGGGATACATTGCCCGACAGCTCAAGCGGTGGTACACCCAGTGGAATCAGGGCAAGACCCGCGAGCTGGGGGCAGTCGATCGAGTGCATGCTGCGCTCGCCGCACGGATCCCTGAGCAGGGGCCTTCCACGATTGTGCACGGCGACTACCGACTCGACAACTGCATGGTTGACAACGACGGCAACGTAGTAGCTGTACTTGACTGGGAGATTTGTACGCTCGGCGATCCGCTCGCAGACCTCGGACTGCTCCAGGTGTACTGGACGGGGCCTGACGACGAAGCGAGCGCGTGGGACGGCGCTGCGACCACCGCCGATGGCTTCTGGAACCGTTCCGATTTGGTGGCTCGTTACGCCGAGGTATCCGGGCGCGATGTCGCCCAACTCGACTTCTACGTCGCATTCGCCTACTGGAAGCTCGCCTGCATCCTTGAAGGCGTGTACGGTCGCTATCTCGCTGGAGCGCTCGGCGCCCAGAACCCTGCCGATCTCGCGCCATTCAAACTCCAAGTCGATGCTGCAGCTGCGAAGGCCGAACAATACGTGGAGCAATTTACATGAGCGAACAGCCCAGCGTGCCCGGCGCCAACACCGACATCGAATGGCTGACCGCCGAGCCGATGTTGCACGAGCCGATTCTTATCGTGATGATGACGGGTTGGATCGATGCCGCAGGCGCCGCAGCAGCGGCAGCTCAGGTGGTCGCCGACGACTGCGAGACCACCCCGATTGCACGCTTCGATGACGACACATTTATCGATTATCGGGCCCGCCGCCCGACGATGGAGTTACGCGACGGTGTCAATACCAATCTGCGATGGAACCACATCGAGCTCCTCGCTGGTCGTTCGCCTGAGGGGCGTGACGTGCTCGTGTTAATGGGACCCGAGCCCGACATGAATTGGCGGCGCTTCTCGAAAGCCGTAGGAGACATCGCCGTTGAACTCGGCGTCACCCACATGATTGGGTTCGGTGCGTACCCGTTCGCTGCGCCGCACACTCGCACGCCTCGACTGTCCTGTTCGTCACCCTCGGTAGATGTGCTTGCTAACGTCCCGTTCGCCCGCAGCTCGGTCGATGTGCCTGCGGGTATGGCCGCCGCACTCGAACACACAATGCACGATCGCAAGATTCCGGCACTCGGGATCTGGGCGCAGGTCCCGCACTACGTGTCGTCAATGACATACCCCGCGTCGTCGGTCGCCTTGCTCGACGGGTTAGCTGAGGCAACAGGTGTACGGATTGCGGGCGCTTCGCTTCGTAACGAAATCGACATTCAGCGCGAACGGATCGACCAAATGGTTGCGGACAACGTTGACCATCAGCTGATGGTCACGCAGCTTGAATCGTTGCATGACGCCGCAGTCGAGGATGATGCTGACGCCGCAGACGCTGCGGCCGAGATGCGCTTAAAGTCGGGCGAAGAAATCGCCGCAGAAATTCAAGAGTTCCTCCGCGACCAGCCCGACGCATAGTCCCTCAGCAGATGACCTTAACCATGGCGTGACGCTGGTCCGCGCACTACGTTCGCCTTATGAAGATCGACGGCAACATCGGTAACAACCTCCACGACGTACCGGCACAGGCAAAAGATGTCGAGGCCGCTGGCTATGCGGGAGCCTGGGTTGCTGAAATGGCACACGACCCGTTTCTCCCGTTGCTCCTTGCAGCCGAACATACCGAAAACCTTGAAATTGGCACGTCGATCGCGGTGGCGTTCTCGCGATCGCCGATGACCTTGGCGAACACCGCTTGGGATCTACAGGCATACTCAAAAGGCCGTTTCGTCCTCGGTCTCGGTAGCCAAATCAAGCCGCACATCGAGAAGCGTTTCTCGATGGAGTGGAGCAAGCCTGCGGCGCGGATGCGCGAATTTGCCTTGGCCGTTCGAGCGATCTGGAACACATGGCTCAGCGGCGAAAAACTTGAGTTCCGCGGCGAGTTCTACCGGCACACGCTAATGACCCCCATGTTCTCACCTGACAAGCGTGAACTCGATGGTTTTGGTCCGCCGAAAATGTTTCTTGCTGGAGTTGGACCCTTGATGACCGAGGTCGCCGGCGAGGCGTTCGACGGCTTTATTTGCCACGGCTTCACCACCGAGAAGTATCTGCGCGAGGTGACCATTCCTGCGCTGACCCGCGGTCGAGAGAAGGTCGGTAAGACGATGGAAGGATTCGAGATTGTGGGCCCATCGTTCGTCATCACGGGCAACAACGACGAAGAGATCGAGAGAGCCTCGATCGCCACTCGCAAGCAGATCGCGTTCTACGGTTCAACACCTGCGTATCGACCAGTGCTCGACATGCATGGTTGGGGTGGGCTCCAAGACGAACTTAACGCACTGTCCAAACAGGGCAAATGGGACAAAATGGGAACGCTTATCGACGACGAGATCCTGAATACGTTCGCTGTCGTCGGCGAGCCCGAAACGATTGCCGATGAACTTGGCGCCCGATACGGCGACGTCATTCAGCGACTCAGTTTCTATGCCCCGTACGCCAGCGACCCCGACCGGTGGTCCAAAGTAATGGCCGACCTCCGCAAGGTCTGAGTCACCAACCGACTGCCGACCTCTCGGGCGATCCATTCCGCGATCTTCACCCTGGTCCACGTCATCTGAACTTTTGTGGCTCTCCAGCCAAATCTTGCGATCACGATGCAACGGTTCGGCGACACCGGCAGGTCGGGTTGAATGTTGCTCATCAGCCTCGCTACCACTTTGGTTTCATTGTGCTGCTCGTCTCTCTCGTCAGTTCTACATTGTCAAGCACGCGTGCGGCGCGGCTGCCGAGGCCTAACGGGAGATGTCTCGGGATCGAGCCCGCTCAAGCCGGAGAGCAGTCAAAGTTTGATGGCACCAGATACGCGCATCTCGGCGGCTCCCCCGATCCAAATCTTCCCGTCGGCTTGTTCGACTGAGACCCTGCCAGTGGTTTGCGCTGCGACATACGGCGCATCCACAATGCCCATGGCGAGCAACCACTGAGCAACAGACGCGTTGAGGCTGCCGGTCACTGGGTCTTCCCGGATCGATCCGTTCAGGTCATTGAAGAACGCACGTAGTTCAACCGCTGCGCCGGCGCTTGCCGGGTGGAGCCCAACTACGCCAACATTAAAGCGGTCCGTCGTTCCGGTCGGCGCGGGCAGGCCGAGCACGCGCCGGGCAGACGAGAGCAGCAAGCCCATCCAGCCTGGACCGTTGTCGATCCAACTACTGTCCACGACGTCGGCGGCGTCAATGCCGAGCACCTCAAGCACAGGTTCAAGATCGTTGGCATCGACGGACTCATGTCGGATCATCGGCGGAGCCTCAAAGGCAAGTGAACCAGATGCCGATTGGCGAATGTTGATGAGCCCGGCCTTGCATTCCTGCACGATCACGTCGTCACGCTTTGGGTTGCCGCCGGCTGCGAGCCATGCGGCGCATGCCCCAAGGGTCGGATGACCGGCAAAAGGTAATTCAGACTTCGGTTCGAAAATCCGGACTCGATAGTCCGCTTCCGCCGCTGTAGGTGCGAGGAGGAACGCCGCCTCGGACAAATTGGTCCATCGAGTGACAGTCTGCATCATCGCAGCCGACAAGCTCTCAGCATCGTGGATCACTGCCAGCGGGTTACCGGTGAATGGGCCAGAGGCAAACACGTCAACTTGGTCGAAACGATAGGTCCTCACAATTGGCCCTGATCTTCCGGTTGCTCTGATCCATTCTGAATGCACTGGCCACAGACGCCCTCGAGGGCGAAGTGTCCCGGCTCCAACGTGAAGCCGATCGCATCGCGTGCTTCAGAAACAAACCGCCCGACTGTGTCGGCAGGCACCGATGTGATTCCCCCGCAATCTCGGCACACGGCGACCAGCCCGTGGTCGCCACCTAGGCGGACGAGTGACGGTCCGTGCCCCGCGTGTACGTGCGTGACAATGCCGCGGTCGGATAACACACTGATCGTGCGATACACAGTTGCCTCGTGGATGCCTGCGGCCTCAGCTTGCGCGAGGGTCGTCAGCTCCCCGGCATCAATGGGGCCGCCGTGTCGCAGAAGTGCCGTCAGTACCGCAACCCGCGGCCCCGTCGCCCGACAGTTGTGTGTTCGCAGAATTGCCTGTGCGTCCCCGATCGTCCAGCCGTCAACCGTCTCAACGTCAAGCCGAGTCACTGACTCGTCGTTCGCATCCATCAATCGAGACTACTAACCGACAGTGAGCGGCTAGCACTAACCCGGTGGCTCACATCAGTGAGCGTGCCCGACACCGGCAGCGCGTTGACGGAATGAGCCGCCTGCAACGAATGCCAGCACAAAAAACGCTGCTGCGGTCAGCACGATCGTAGGTCCCGACGCGACATCAAGGTGGTAGCTGGCATTCATCCCGACAAATCCGCTGACAGCTCCAACCAATCCTGCCAGGATAAGCATTCGGGCGAAGCTGTCAGTCAGCATCCGCGCCACCACCGCAGGAATGACCAAGTTCGCAGCAACCAGCGTGACACCCATGACGTTCATCGTCGACAGCACCGTGGCAGACAACAACACCATCAGAAGTGCATCGACCACGCTGGTCCGCACACCCGTGGCCCGCGCCACTTCGGCGTCGAAGGTCGTGAACAACAGCTGGCGATAACCGATGGAGATGAACGCCAATGCACCAAGCGACACACCGACGATCAACCACACATCTGCCCAAGTGACACCGAGCACGTTCCCGAAGAGCAACGCATCGGCATTCCGACCTGGTGACCCGTACAGCTGGACAATCGCGAGGCCGAAAGCGAACGCCGCAGTAGTCACAACACCGATCGCCGCATCCGATCCGATCGGTCGGCGCCGCACGATGCCACCGATGGCCAGCGCAGTCAACACACCCCACGCCCCAGCGCCGAGGAACAGGTTGATCCCGAGCAAACCCGCCACCGCATAACCGCCGAAAATGGAGTGGGAGAGTCCGTGGCCGATATAGCTCATGTTCCGCAACACGACATAGCAGCCAACGACTCCGCAGAGCGCGCCTGCAAGCGTCGCCACGAGCACACCGTTGCGGAAGAACTCGAACTCGAACGGCTTGAAGAGGTCGATTGCCACGAGGCCTGACTGTGCAGTCGAGTTCACGCAGTTGCCCCATCAGAGCCACCGACGACACCGAGCGGCGCGTCAACGACGACGCGCATTCCACCGTGCTCGAGGATATGCATCGGCGAACCGTAGGTCCGTTCAAGGACGTCTGGAACCAGCACCTCCTCGGGAGAACCGGCCCCGATAACACTCTTGTTCAGGCATACGATCTTTGGCAAATGCGCTGCGATACCGTTCAAATCGTGGGTTGTCAACACGATCGTCAGACCCTGCTCGTTGAGCTCATTAAGCAGATGTAAGACGTCGTGACGGGTGCGAACGTCTAACCCGGAAGTCGGCTCGTCAAGAAAGATGACCTCGGCCTTCGTGAACAAGGCCCGTGCGAGAAAGACTCGCTGCTGCTGTCCGCCCGAGAGGTCGCGAATATGGCGGTGGCCGAGGCCCGTTAGGCCGAGTCGTTCGAGCACCTCGCAAATTTCACCACGTTCAGCACGGGTGATCCACGGAGTTCGCCAGCCACGAGCACGAGCCATTCCAACGCATTCGGCAACGGTGACCGGAAAGCTCCAATCGATCTGCTCTACCTGGGGTACTAAGCCCACGGTCAGACCAGATCTCTTCTTGACGGTCCCGGCAGATGAGGCAACCGTGCCAAGCAACGCCTTGAGCAGCGTCGACTTACCCGACCCCGAGGGTCCGACGATGCCGACCAAATCACTGTCAGCAATTGTCAAGTCGACATCTGTCAGCACCTCACCCACGCCGTAGTCGACACTCAACTGTGCCGCTTCAATCATGTCTGTCCCCGGCTGGATT
>Ga0315320_10000290_pt1 | contig 40133 bp, 34 predicted proteins | sample M140m21515metaG_FD_203458 | JGI IMG/M metagenome (GOLD analysis project Ga0315320, IMG submission 203458) | Ammonia-oxidizing marine archaeal communities from Monterey Bay, California, United States - M1 40m 21515 | ecosystem: Environmental > Aquatic > Marine > Coastal | place: USA: California... | reverse complement strand
CCGGCGACTCGGTCTTCGTGACGCACGGGGACGCGGTCGATCCCGCGGTGGCCCCTTGGTCGGATTCCGCCCGGATCATTCTCGATCGACGCCGTGAAGTGGAGGCTTCCCAGACGCCGGAGGAGCGAAACTCCCTCGCCGGCGTGTTCCGCGCCTGTCGCGAGGCCTCGGAAGCGGAATGGGAGGTGCACGGCGATCTCGGCAAGCCGACCACGATCTTCGACACGCTCCTCAAACCTCGAAGACTCGCGGCCATCACCCGATACTGGGTGCGAAACCCGCGGCGGATGAACGGGTTCGCGGATCGCTTCGCCCCGAAGAGCCGAGTGGTCCTGGTGGGCCACTCGCATCGAGCTGGAATCCGCCGGATCGGTTCGCGAGACGTGATCAACACCGGCACCTTCGGCATCCCGGGACCGGCCCTCGGCGTGCTCATCGACGAACGCGGACTCCACGTGCACCGGATCGTGAAGCGAAACGGATGGCGACTCTGCACGACGGTCGTCCACCACGACCCCCGTTCCACCGCCACCCTCGACGAACTGCATGCCTCCATGCCCGCCGAGGTCGCCTGAACCCGTCGTTCCCTCATTCGCTTCCGGTGATCCGGTTCGCGATCACGGCCGCTCGTTCGACGGCGGCCCGGTCGATCCCGGTCGTCCAGCCCTCCCGCTCGAGCAGCTCGAGCAGGGCTCCGGTCGCGAGATTGCCGCTGGCCCCCGGCGCAAACGGACATCCACCGAGACCGCCGCAACTCGAGTCGAAGGCACGGACGCCGCACTCGAGAGCGCGTTCGACGCCGGCGAGGGCCATGCCCCTGGTGTCGTGCAGGTGGAGATCGATCTCGGCGACCGGGACCACCGACGCCACCTCGTCGATCACCGCCTCGATCTGATCGGGATCCGCCACGCCGAGCGTCTCACCCAGCGCGATCTCGATGTCACCGTCGGCGAGGTCGCGGAGAAGCCGGACGGTACCGAGCACGTCCTCCGGATCGACCGGCCCGTCGTACGGACACCGCACCATGCACGACACGTACCCCCGCATCGGAAGCGAGGCCTGTCGCGCGAGCTCGACCACCGGGCGAAAACGCTCGATCGACTCCGCGATCGATGCGTTCAGGTTCTTCCGGCAGAATCCCTCGCTCGCCGAGGTGAAGATCGAGAGTTTGTCGGCACCGGCGGCGAGCGCGGCCTCCGCCCCTCGCTGATTGGGACAGAGCACCGAATACGTGATCGAGGCCTTCCGCTCGATCCCCGACATCACCTCGGCGGCATCGGCGAGTTGCGGCACCCACTTCGGGCTCACGAAACTCGTGACTTCGATCTCGGGAAAACCCGCCTCCCCGAGCGCATCGACGAAGGCGATCTTCTCGGCGACCGGCACGATCGCCGATTCGTTCTGGAGTCCGTCCCTCGGACCGACCTCGGTGATGCGCACGCGTCGATCCTCGCTCACTCGGTCTCGTCCTTTCGTTCGGCGGCCGCCGCACTGCGTTCCTCCCGCATGATCGAGACGATCAGCCCGGCGACGAATCCCACCACCAGCAGCGTCAGGAGGATCGCGGCGATGAAGAGCGCGACTTCCGCGGTGAACTCGAAGAGCCCCGGCTCCCCACCGTCGATGGGCGTGGCGGGCGGCATCATTCCGAGGGCTCCTCGTGGTCGCCGTCCTCGGGGATCTCGTAGTCGAAGCCGGTCACCACCGCGGAGACGACCTCGCCTTCGGCGCTCATCAGCACCGACGTGCCCGCCTTGGCGTGAGACGCGCGAACCGAGGCGAGCCCGATCACCGCGGCGCCGCGCATCGGAGCGACGGTGCTGCCGGTGATCACGCCGATCTGCGTCGAAACCCCCTCCTTCGCGTCGAACACCTGCGCCCCCGCGACGGGCAATGCGTCCGTGATGCCCCGCAGCCCGACCACCTCCCGCTTCGCCCGACCTCGGCTTTCCATGCGGGCGACGATCTCCTGGCCCGGGTAGCAACCCTTCTTGAAGCTGACCCGCTCCTTGATCAGCCCGGTCTCGTGCGGGAGGGCGTCGGGGCCGAAATCGAGATGGAACAGCGGCGTGCCGGCTTCGAGCCGCGCGATGTTGCAGGCGTTCCAACCGATCGCCCGGGCGGGACGACGGCCGGAGGGCGTCGTCTCGAGGATCCGGTTCCAGACGGACATCGCGTCGGCTCGGTCGACGATGAGTCCGAAACCCGGTTCCCCGACGGGTGATCCAGTCCCGGAATCGAGTGCGAACACCGTGACCTCGGCATCGTCGATCCGAACATCGACCGCGTTTCCACCCCGAGGGGTTTCGCCGCACAACGCTTCGATCATCGCCGGTGATTCGGGGCCCAGCAGGTCCATCCGGTGTCGATCCTCGGCGTGATCGAGGATCTCGACGTCCTCCGCGAACACGAACCCCTCGAGCGTCTCCACCACCCGTCCCGCGTCGCTTCGATCGAGCTCGACCAGGACCCGGCCTTCACGTCGGATCAGGACCAGGTCCGCGATGATCCGTCCGGTCCGCGCGAGCAGGAACGCAAGCACCACGTCGGCAGCGACCCCGACGAACGCATTCGTGACCAGCCGTTCGAGCAGGTCCTCGGCATCGCCTCCCGCGATCTCGATCACCGCCCGGTCGGGCCGATCGAAGATCGCACTCGCCCGACGAAGTGCCGCATACTCCGCCTCGAGCTCCCCGAAGTCGAGGATGATCTCGCACGTCGGGGTCGCACCGTCCCCCACCACGCCCCAGGGCACGGTGTCGGGCTCCAGCGTCGAGGGGACGTGACGATCGACCCCGTCGCCTCGAACCGAGGACGCGGCTTCCGCCGCCTCCCGTCGATGATCGAGCAGGCGTCTCATCACGAGTCGATGGGCGTCGTTCAGGGGGCTCTGGTACATGCTGCTCGCCGTCGACCGTTGGTCTTCTGGTCCGGAAATCCCGGCGGTCGACCCGCCGCGATGCCGCCGCTCCGGACCACGAACACGGACCCGGCGTCCGATCCGCTCCGGAGGACGCTAGTCTATCCCTTCCCGGGTTTCCCGAGGACTTCCGAACCAGAACCGAAAGGCGAAGCGAAGATGAACGTCGAACTGCTGAAGCGACTGTGCGAGATCCCGGGCATCCCCGGACGCGAAGAACGCGTCCGCGAAGTGATCGAGAAGGAGATCGACGGTCTGTTCGACGAGATGGAGGTCGATCCGCTCGGGACCCTGATCTGCCGACGCAAGGCCACCAAGAAGACCCGCGGCCGAAAGCAGGCGGGCTCGGTGCTGATCGCGGCGCACATGGACGAGATCGGCTTCTACATCCGACACGTCGACGAGAACGGCTTCCTCTGGGTCAACGCCGCCGGCGGCTTCGATCCGAGGAATCTCTTCTCCCGCCGGGTGATGGTCTGCACCGACAGCGGTGACTTCGTCGGCGTGATGAACCCGGGCGGCAAGCCGATCCACATCTCCAGCGCGGCGGAACGAAGCAAGGTTCCCGAGGTCTCCGAATTCTTCATCGATCTCGGCATGCCCGCCGCCAAGGTGAAGAAGACCGTGAAGATCGGCGACTACGTCGTCATGCACGAACCGTTCCTCGACCAGCCCGAGAGCGTGGTCTCGAAGGCGCTCGACAACCGCTTCGCCTGCTGGACCGCGATCGAAGCCGTCCGCAAGCTCGACCGGGCCAAGGGTGCGGCCGGAAACCACGCCCTCGACATCGTGGTCGCCTTCACCGTCCAGGAGGAGGTCGGCCTTCGAGGTGCGGTGGTCGCCGCCAATCGAGTGGGCGCCGACTACGGCATCGGACTCGACGTCACGCTCGCCTGCGACACCCCCGGGGTGCCGACCACCGAGCGGGTCACCAAGCAGGGTGACGGCGCCGCGGTGATGGTCCAGGACAGTTCGATGATCGCGGACCATCGACTCGTCGACGAGTTCTGCGCCGTCGGCCGCAAGCACCGGATTCCGCACCAGCGATGCATCCTCGGCCGTGGTGGCCAGGACGGCGCGGCGATCCAGCGTGCGGGGAACGGCGCCCGGTGCGTGGCGATCACCTCCGGCACCCGGTACATCCACACCGTCACGGAATCGATGAACAAGCGTGATGCCCAGGCCGCGGTCGATCTGCTCGCCGCCTGGCTCCATCAGGCGAAGTGACCGCCCGATGAACGGGAGATCGAACGGGAGATCGAACGGGAGATCGAACGGGAGATCGATCGGCCTTCGATCAATCCCCGATCAACGTGCGTGCGAATCCGACGGCGACGTCTTCAGGGGCCGGATCGAACGCATCGAACATCCGGGCACGTTCCTCCCCTGACTGCAGAAGTCCTGCGAGGCTCGACTCGAGCGGCGGCTTCGCCGAGGGCCCGCGGACCGGATCCGTTCGCACGACGACGGCCCCGGCCTTCGCGAGCGTGGCCGCGTTCTTCGCCTGGTGCTGATCCTCGTGCCATGGATAGGGAATCACGATCGCCGGGGTCCGACTCGCCGCGACCTCCGCGATCGAGCTGGCGCCGCCTCGGGTGATTGCGAGGTCGGCGGCTCCCCAGGCATCCCCCATCCTTTCGAGGAACGGCCGGACCACTGCAGGGATCGTCGACGCCGCGTAGGCCCGGGCCAGGGCGTCGACCATGTCCGGACCTGCGAGATGCAGGACCTGCCAGCCCGCGAACCAATCCCGGTGGCGGGTCGCGAGATCGACCATCATCCGATCGATCGACAATGCTCCCTGCGACGCACCGGTGACCAGCAACGTCGGAAGATCCGGTTGCAGCCCGACCGCCTCGCGATGCGTGGACGCGGGCCCGTCGGGAAGGACCGCCCGTCGAAGCGGGACGCCGATCGCGTCGCCCACGCCGGGAAGGTCGCTGGGCACCGCCGTGAAGGCGCGGGTCGCCCGATGGGCGATCCAGCGATTGGCACGCCCCGCGACCGCATCGAGATTGAGAAGATCGACGGGCACGCCACGGCGATTCGCCTCTCGAACCACGGGTGGCGCGACGAAGCCGCCGAGTGCGACCACTCGACAATTCGTGACCGGGTCGAGGACCCTTCTGGCGATCCGACGCGTTCCATGCCAGCCCCGGAGAAAGCGGATCGCGGCGCCAGGCCGTACGCCCGGGCTTCGCGCGGGCATGCACTGGTGAGCCCAGCCGCCCGGCTCGAGCAAGCGACGGTCGACGGGTCGATCGGAGCAGAGGAAGACGATCTCGACCGACGGCGCGATTTCGACCAGTCGCTCCGCGATGGCGATCCCGGGCCCCACCGTTCCGCCCGTACCGCCTCCGGCGAACACGATCCGGTCCGGCACTGGCGTCGAGTTCGACATTTCAGGCGTGCGCCGCGGCAGTGCTGATCGGCTGATCCTCGTGGTCGACGAGCCCGGCGTTCCGGGTGATTCGCCACGCACGACGATCCATCGAGATCAGCAACCCCAGCGAGAAGGCGGTGAGGATCCAGCCGGTGCCGCCCCGACTCACGAGTGGCAGGGCGATCCCCTTGGTCGGCGCCATGCCGGTCGTGACCATGAGATTGATCACCGCCTGCAGACCGAAGGTGAGCACGATTCCGAAACCGACCAGCCTCGAAAACGGCGGGACCGCTTCGAGGGCGAGCGTGGAATCGTTCCCCGCGGGGGTCGACCGTCCACCGATGATTCGACCACCCACGAGCACCAGTCCGACGAAGAGCCCGATCAGGAGGGCCGCGCCGAACGCGCCGAGCTCCTCGCAGATGATCGGAAAGATGAAGTCGGTCTGATTCTCGGGAAGCCAGCCGTACTTCTGGATCGAGTTTCCGAACCCGACGCCTTCCATGCCTCCGGAGCTGATCGAACCGAGTGACTGCACCAGCTGGAAGCCGCTGCCTTGCGGGTCCGCGTAGGGGTCGAGCATCGTCATCACCCGCTTCACCCGATACGGCTCCGCGAGGACGAGCCCCACGAAGGCGACCAGTCCGAGCGGTGCGAGCCCGAGGACCTGCCAGAGGCGAACACCGGCGACGAGCAGCATGCAGACCGTCACGGTCATCACCAGGGCCGCGGTACCGAGATCCTCGAGGGCGATCAGGCCGCAGATGAAGCCGGAGAGCAGGAGTGGCGGCAGCATGCCGGTGCTGAATCGATGCATCGACGAGGCGTGACGGATGCAATGCCATCCGATGATGATCGGGAGCCCCCACTTGGCGATCTCGCTCGGCTGGAACTGCAGCGAGCCGACCCGGAGCCATCGATGCGCCCCCTTGACCTCGGGTGCGAGTTGCGGAACGAAGGTCAGGAGCAAGGTGCCCACGATCAACGCCAGAAGCCAGGGAATCGGCGACGCGAGGCCACCTGCACGCCCCAGTCGTTCGACCGGAATCCAGGAGCCGACCACCAGCGCGGCGATGGCGAGCAGGGCGTACCACGTCTGCTTGCCCAGCAATGTGTCGGCGACGCGACGGCCGGCGAGATCCGAGATCGCGGACGCGTCGAGGGTGTAGGAGCGATCCGCACCCTCGAGCCGAACGGTCGAACCCGGATTCTCAAGTCGCTTCAGCGACGCGGAATTGACCATCACCACGCCGAAGATGAACAGCGTGACGACGAGAAGCGCGACGATCTGACCTGCTCGCATCGTTCCCTCATCGGCCCTGCGGGCTCGCGGAGTGGAATAAAGAGCGGCCGACCCCGACTACATCCAGCCCTTCTTGCGGGAGATGATCATGTACGCGGCCACGATCCCGCCGAGAAAGACCCCGATTCCCACCAATGCCAGGATCTCTCCGGTCGTGAAACTCATCGGCGTCTCCCTGCGGCTCGTTCGCGACGATCGTCCCGACCGTCCGGATCGAGGATAGCCGTCGTGGCGGACTCGAGTCGATGGCCCTCTCCGATCGGCTGCGGATTCCCCGCCTGCGCTGATACGATTCCTGACCCCATGCAGTCGCCCGAGCCCCTGGAATCCAACCGTGAAGACCGTATACCTCGAGACCTTCGGATGTCAGATGAACGAGCTCGACAGCGAGCTGGTGCGGGGGCATCTGGCGTCGATCGGATATGGATTCACGACCGAGCCCGAGGACGCCCAGATCCTCCTTTTCAATACCTGCAGCGTCCGCGAGCACGCGGAGAGCAAGGCCTACAGCCGGCTCGGCATCGTCGGGAAGCGAAAGAAGGCGGGCGAGGATCTCGTCCTCGGCGTCCTTGGATGCATGGCGGAGCGGGATGGCGTCGACATGCTGCGGCGGTATCCACAGGTCGACCTCCTGTGCGGTCCGGGTGAACTCGACAAGCTGCCGATGCTGATCGACAACGTGGCGAGAACATCGGCGCTCACCGATGATCAGGCCACCGAGGCGGGACGCGTGGCCCTCGCCGGCAACACCAGCCGCCGGTCGGCGGCCCTTTCCGCGACCAAGGACGACCTCGAAACGCTCGATCTCGCTCGTGCGTTCGACCCCGACCAGGCGACCAGTGCGGCCCGGAGCGCCTACGTCCGGATCACCCGGGGGTGCAACAAGTTCTGCACCTACTGCGTGGTCCCCTACACCCGGGGCGCCGAAGTCCATCGTCCGCCGGAATCCATCGTCGAGGAGTGCCGACGGCTCGCCGCCGCCGGGGTCATCGAGGTGACCCTGCTCGGTCAGACGGTGAATCACTACCGATACCACCACGGCGTCGCATTGACCGTCGATGGCCGCGAATCGCCGCAGATCGGGCCGGGGCTGAAGGCGTTCAGGAACGAGCCGATCGATGATTCGGAGGTCACGACCTTCGCCGGACTGCTGGCTCGGATCCACGACGAGGTGCCCGAACTCGCGAGAATCCGGTTTCTGACCAGTTACCCACGGGACTTCGGCGACGATGTCCTCGAGGTCATGGCGAGCCGCCCCCGGATCTGCAGATACCTCCACGTTCCGGCCCAGAGCGGTTCAAACCGGATCCTCAAGCTGATGAACCGGGGTTACACCGTCGAGGAGTACCTCGAATTCACCGATCGGGTCCTGCGCCATCTTCCGGATGCCTCGATCGCGGGCGACATCATCGTGGGTTTTCCGACCGAGACCGACGAGGACTTCGAGGCGACGAAGGATTTGCTCCGCCGAGTGCCGTTCAAGAACAACTTCATCTTCAAGTACTCACCCCGCCCCGGAACCACCGCGATCGACCGTTTCGAGGACGACGTGCCGGAAGCGGTGAAGAAGCTGCGGAACAACGAACTGCTCGCCCTGCAGGCTGAAATCGGCGCTGCCGTTCACGCCGACTGGATCGGCCGGGAGGTCGACGTCCTGGTGGAACGAAAGACCGACTACCGCCGGCGAAAAGCGGCTCTACGGTCTTCGGCGGATGAGCGGGTCAGTCTCGGCACCGGAATCGCGGTGGGAAGCGCATCCACGGTCGACGCCACGCCGGAACCGATCCAGTTGTCCGGCAGGACCAAGGGTGATCTGATCACCGTGTTCGATGTGCCGGACACTGCGACCGCCGAGGCGATGATTGGTGGAATCGCTCGAGTCAAGGTCGACGGAAGCGGCCCGCTCCTCCTCCGCGGGACGCTGATCGAAGGATCCTGACGCCCCACGGATCGCCGATAACGCCGGCTGACTCCGGGTGGACCCCAAGTCGCTCCAGCGGATGAAATCGCCTTTTTTTGCCGCGCCCAGAGGGTTTTTCAGTGATTCCCCGGATGATCCGCCGGATGGATGTAGGGGCCGCTCGCGCAAAAAGGTCACCAGAGTCGACAGCCCTACTTGACTCCGCCACGTACCGACTCATCTTCCAAGCATTGAGGGGGGGAATTTGGAGCCCGCCGACGTGGCTGCTCGAATTCACCTCGTGTTCTTGTTAGAGGAAAAAGAGAAATGAAGACTCGTGCCCTTAGTCTTGGACTCGGACTCGCCATCGCCGGCACCTCGTTTGCCGACGTCACTGGCGCCATCACCTACAACTACTCCACCACGGTCGAGGACTTCGGCGGAGACTCCGTCTCCGTCAATGTGTCCGACCTCTACCTGCTGAGCGACGACGGTGCCGACACGGTGCTCAACGTCTACAACATGCAGATGGCCTCCGCCGGCCAGGTGAACTACTTCCAGAGCGTCACCGGCACCGGCTGGACCCCGACCAACCTGGGTGGCATCTTCGACACCCCGGCCCTGCGTCTCGCCGACTCGTTCGTCACCATCGGTGGCTTCCAGCAGGACACCCTGCTTCCCGAGCAGGCTCCCGGTGCGGGTGCCGGTACCGGCCTCGACCCCAACTTCGGTGGTAACAGCGCCGCGTTCCCCGGCGATCTCGCTGGTTGGTACAACGGCAGCCCCCCGAGCCTCAATGGCCAGGTCGGCATGCTCCCCGGCACCATCGGCATGGGCGTCCTCATCGGCCGCTTCGCCTACGACGGTGACTTCGATCTGTCGGGTACCTCCCTCGAGGTCACCTGGAACCAGGGTCTCGGTACCCCGGGCAACCAGGCCGAATTCATCGTCAACATCCCCGCCCCGGGTGCGATGGCACTGCTCGGCCTCGCCGGTCTCACCGGTCGTCGCCGACGCAACGGCTGATCAGCTCCGGCTGCTCAGTTCAGGCTTGAAAACAGCACCGCCGCGGCCCCTGGGTCGCGGCGGTGTCTCTTTTGGTAGCTCCGCGAACTGACGGAACCCGAAGACACTCGATCCCGATCGTTCACCACATCGGCCAAAAGGCCGATAATAAAGTCCTGCCGGCGACGATGCCACGAGTGCTGAAGATTCCCTCCTGAGTGCCACAAAAATCATCACCTTGCTTGACTCCGTCGCAGCCCGCACTATCTTTTCCCTGTTCGGACTCACAGTGTGGTGGGCGGACAACGATCGACCGGCTCAGGCAGGTCGAAAAAAGGGTCGTCTTGTCGGACGGGAAAACCGGCAAGACCTTTATGGGAAAAGGGAACCAGAAATGAAGAAGCTTGTTCTTACCGGCATCGCCGCCGCAGCTGTCGCCGCCACCGCGGGTGCCGACATCACCGGCGCCGTCACTTACAACTACTCCACCACGGTCGAAGACTTCGGCGGGACCTCGGTCTCCGTCAACGTGTCCGATCTCTACATGCTGAGCGACGACGCGGCCGACACCCTGCTCAACGTTTACAACATGACGATGGCCTCCACCGGCCAGGTCGACTACTTCCAGTCCGCGACCGGCACCGGCTGGAACCCCAACAACCTGGGTGGCATCTTTGACACCCCGGCCCTGCGTCTCGCCGACTCGTTCGTCACCATCGGTGGCTTCGCCCAGGACACCCTGCTCCCCGAGCAGGCTCCCGGTGCGGGTGCCGGCACCGGCCTCGACCCCAACTTCGGTGGTAACGACGCCGCCTATCCCGGCGACCTCGCCGGCTGGTACAACGGCAGCCCCCCGAGCCTCAATGGCCAGGTCGGCATGCTCCCCGGCACCATCGGCATGGGCGTCCTCATCGGCCGCTTCGCCTTTGACGGTGACTTCGACCTCTCCGGCTCCGAGCTCTTCGTGACCTGGAACCAGGGTCTTGGTACCCCGGGCAACCAGGCCGGCTTCATCGTCAACGTTCCCGCCCCGGGTGCGATGGCGCTGCTCGGCCTCGCCGGCCTCGCCGGTCGTCGCCGACGCAACGGCTGATCGAGTTCGCTTGATCCAAGCCAACGCTTGAATTCGACCCCGCCCTGCACTTGCAGGGCGGGGTTCATTTTTGGCTGAGAAGTCCAGAAATCTGGTTTGAAACGAAGATATGCCTCGGTTTTTCCGACCCAGGAAAGATTCGAGGGGTAGAGTTCGGAGTGCGGTCCGTTTTTGCGGAACGCATTGTTCCGGGGATCATCCAACCGTTCGGGCAGTTTGGCCTTCCGGTCAGCCCGAACGAAAGTCACAGGGCGTGTCCGCCCCTGCTTGGCCGACCAGACGTGAGATGGCCTCACCCCCGGCGACCAGGTTGCAGAAGCGCTTCTTCAGTTTTCAAAAGATCAGATTGGAGACCACGGTGAAAATCGGAATCAGTCTTGCAGCACTGCTGCTCGGTGGGTCAGCGACCCTTCTTGGCCAGATGTCCGCGGAAGCGGTCCCTGGCGGCAAGGGCGGCACTGCCGGCCAAATCGGTGCCGATGTCGCCGTCTGCAACATGCCCGCGATTTCCCGTTGGGGCGTCGTCGGCGGTGTGGGTGCCTATTCGGTCGGCACGACGAGTGTGAATCTCGGCGACGTCGACCTCGAGTGGTTCGCGAGCAACAACCGGCATCCCCGCATGCCGATGAACATGTTCCGCTTCGCCGACGGCCGACTCGACCAGATCGGCTACTCGTGGTGCAAGGACGGATTCTGCGCGCTGCAGCTCAATGAGTGTGGATCCTGCCAGCCCGCCGGTAGCGGCTGCCCCCAGCTTCTTGGGCCCGGTTGCTCCGACCCCTACTCGAGCAGTCTGAACGGCAGCCAGGGCGGCCTCGCGCCCCGCTGGCAGTGTGACCCCTCGACGGGCTGGTTCCAGTATCCACCCACGGGCCTTCCGAGTGCGGCCCAGACCGTCGGCCGTCGGATCCAGATCACTCAGGCCGATCTCTCCCCGCAGCAGAACCCCAACGCGATGTACTACGTCGACTCGATGTACCTGCATCCCCAGGACTACGAGGCGGGCAACCAGCTCAACAACTCGTCCTACAAGCGGATGGTCGTGGGCTCCAACTCGAGCGCGGGTTACCGTCTCACCCCGACGGGTTCGACCTTCCTGGGCAAGCCGGCGATCTTCGCGTGGGCGGACAACAGCGACACGGTGGTCATCAAGTCGATCGACATCCCGAACGACGGTCGGGTCTTCGTCGCCAGCGACGCTGTTGACAACGGCGACGGCACCTATCGATACCACTACGCGGTCTACAACCTGACCTCGAAGGACTCCATCAACGGAATTTCGATTCCGATCCCGGCGGGCGTCGAGATCACCGATGCCGAATTCAAGTTCCCCGCCCACCACTCCGGCGACCCCTACTCCAACGACGCGTGGGTTATCTCGGAAGATGGCGGATACCTCACCTTCGCGGGTGCCGAATTCTCGGAGAACGAGAACGCGAACGCCGTCCGATGGGCGATGATGTACAACTTCAGCTTCACCGCCGACGCGGAACCCGCCACCGGCGACGTCGTCCTCGATCGATTCGAGTCCAACTCCACCATCGACGCATCGGGCCTCTCGGTTCCGGGCGGTGCTGGAAACCCCTACGACCTCAACGGTGACGGCATCGTCAACGGCTCGGACGTGGGCATCTTCTTCACCCAGTGGGGTGCCGGCTGCGGCAGCTTCGCCGACTTCAACGGCGACTGCATCGTGAACTCCGCCGACGCCGGCATGTTGTTCGCCGCCTGGGGCTGATTCGTTCGTCCCGCCAGAAATCGACCGGGCTCCCCGCATGCGGGGGGCCCGGTTTTCAGTTTCCAATCCATCGAATGCCGTAGATTCACGAACCAAACGGTGTCCCAAGTCGTCCAACCAGACCGTCCAAAATATCCAGAAACAGTATTCCTTTGCCAATCGAAGGCTTTTCTTGGCCTCGACAGGCCCTGAAAGCTACTTTCAAGAGAAGGCCCGGGAGTCCGAGTGATCCGTCCTTATGAAGACATCGCTCCAGCCTCGCCACCACCCGGCCCGATCGTCCAGGGAGTCCGCATCGTGAAGATCGATCTCATCAGCCTTCGGCTGGCCGCCACGCTCCTCGTCGCCGGCTCGTCCGCCTCACTGCTCGCAGCATCCACCACCGCACCGCCCAGAAGCGTGGTGCGAGATGCGGCCCGCCAGACGGCGAAATCCACGGTGGCCACCCCACCATCCGCACCAGCCCCGATCGTGTTCGACGGAACCCGCATCGAGGCTTACGAGCTCGTCGATCTTCCCGTGCCGATGGACATTCCGGACACCTTCGCCACGACCTTCGAATTCGAAGGTGAATCCTTCAGCCTCGCCCTCGATCGCGTCTCCAACCGAGCCCCGGGGTTCTCCGTACTCGTCGACCATGGCGACGGCGTGCTGATCGATACCCCGGTTCCACCAACCAGGACCTACATCGGCATCCTCGAAGACGAGCCCGAGCATGGCGTCGCCGCAAGCCTGCTCGACAGCGGCATCCACGCCGTGGTCGATCTGAATGGCGACGAGATCGTGATCCAGCCCGCCGGTGACTTCGGTATTCCGGGCCCGATCGGTCGGCACATCGTCTACCGCTCGAGCCTCTCGAGCGCCGAAGGCATTTGCGGAAACGGCATCGTCGGGCCGCCCGAAATGGGACCGCAGTTCGAGATCCCCTGGGACGAGTCGGGTGCCGCCGCCGGTGGCGTGGCCGGCGAGAACCTGAATCTGGTCGACCTCGGAATCGAGTGCGACTTCGAGTACTTTCAACGCAACTCCAGCTCCGTCGTCGCGACGGTGAACGACGTCGAACTGGTGATCAACCAGGTCGACAACATCTACCGACGGGATCTCGGCATCGCCCATGAGATCACGACGATCGTCGTCCGGTCGAACGTCAGCGACCCTTACACCTCCACGTCGATCGACGGACGTCTCGATCAGTTCCGCGCGAATTGGTTGAACGCTCCGGAAAACTCGATCGTCCAGGACGTCGCCCAGATGTTCAGCGGCGTTTCCTTCGCCGGCAGCACGATCGGACTCGCCTGGGTCGGCAGCATCTGCACCAACTTCAGATATTCGTGCGTCGAAAGTCGCTACTCGAACAATCTCACGCTCCGAACGTCGCTCAGCGCCCACGAAATGGGACACAACTGGAACAGCGGCCATTGCGACTCGACCAGCAGTTGCCACATCATGTGCTCGGGCAACGGCGGTTGTGATGGGATCAGCGGTTCGAACCTCAAGTTCGGCCCCGCCTCCCAGAACGTCATCGGAAACTTCCTCAACAGTCGACCCTGCGACATCATCCTGGTGCCGCCGAGGGAACTCTGTTTCAGCGACGACTTCGAGGGCGTGACCAGCGACGCGGACTGGATCCACAACAACGGAACCAACGTCACCACCGCCGCGGTGAACGAGCCCGAAGGCATCCGAAGCCTGAATCTCGACGCGACCGGCTCCACCGAGTTCGCGGACGACGAGATTCGAACCAACTACCTGCAGCTCGCCGTCCCGGAGGCGACGCTCTCCTACTACACCCAGCATCGGGGCGTGGAGGCGGGCGAGCGACTGCTCGTGGAGTACCTCAGAAGCAACGGCGACTGGGTCGCGATCGGCATCCACGAGTCCGACGGCGTCGACCAGACGGTCTTCGATTTCCATCAGTTCGAACTGCCCGCCGCCGCACGTTTCGACGGCGGCAGGATTCGGATCCGCGCTGAAGTCGACGAGTCGAACGACGATTGGTACGTGGATGACTTCCGAATCTGCGACGAACCCGTGTCCACGGTTCCCAACGACGAATGCGTCGATCGGATTCCCATCTTCGGCGGCGACAACGCCTTCACCACGATCGGCTCGACCGACAGTGGAATCGACGACGCACTCGGTTGCAGCACGTCGAGCGGCCCAACCGTGTTCAACGACGTCTGGTTCGAATTCACGGCGTTCTGCACGGGCCCGTTGACCATCAACACCTGTGACGGCACGGACTTCAACACTCGAATCAGCCTCTATGACGCGTCCGCGGGCTGTCCGACGTCCGGCACATCGGCCTTCGCCTGCAACGACGACGGTTGTGGGACGGGATCGAGCATCTCGACGTTCGCGCTCGCCGGCCAGACGTTCATCGTCCGAGTCGGCAGTCCGGACGGTTCCTTCGGGGACGGTGTCCTTCGCATCGAATGCAACGGACAGGGCGGACCGCCCAACGACGAATGCGTCGACGCGGAGCCCGTCTCCGACGGCCTCAACCAGGTCTCCACCGCGGGTGCCACGGACAGTGAGATCGACGACGCCCTCGGATGCAGCACGTCGAGCGGACCGGACGTCGATGCCGACCTCTGGTACCTCTACGAGACGTCCTGCACCGGCCTGCTGACCATCGCGACCTGCGGCTCCGACTTCGACACTCGCATCAGCGTCTACGACGCCGCCGCCGGGTGCCCCTCGAGCGGATCCGCCAGCTACGCCTGCAACGACGACGCCTGCGGCTCGGGATCGCAGATCACCGCGCCGGTGCTCGAAGGCCAGCTGCTCCTGATCCGGCTCGGAAGTTCCGATGGCTCGACCGGTGACGCGCAGATCCTGATCGACTGCGAGCCGTTCGAGACCCCCTGCCCCGAGGACGTCGACGGCAATGGGACGATCGACGGGGCCGACCTCGGTCTGCTCCTCGGTGCCTGGGGAACCCCGGACTCCGATGCCGACATCAACGGGGACGGCACGGTCAATGGCGCCGACCTCGGACTGCTCCTCGGTGCCTGGGGCGAATCCTGCTGAGTCGGTCGCGAACTCGGTCCGCAGGCGACCGACCATCCGCATGAAACGACACGGACGGCACCTTCGGGTGCCGTCCGTTTTCTTGTGTGGATCGAGTTTCGCCTCGCGAATGCTTCCGGTGGCTCAGCCGGATCGACGCGTCGCCTGGACCGCGGGACTTCGTGTGATCTGGGGATCGGCGGTGTTCAGGAGATCTTCCGCGTAGTTGGTGTCCTCACGACGCTGGGTGATCGGACCGATCGGATCACCCCGCAGGAACTGGCGGATGAGCAGATCGTCGACGGTCATTCCCTCGGTCGCGTCGTCCGCCACCGTTCTGATCGCGTCGAAGGCGTCGCGGGTGTCGATCTTGAGCACCCGGCCCTTGTCGAGCATGACCATTCGATCCGCGATCGTGAACGCCGAATCCATCTCGTGCGTCACCACCACGCTCGTCACGCCGAGCTTCTTGGTGAGATCGATGATCAACTGGTCGATCTCGGCGCTGGTGACCGGGTCGAGTCCGGCCGAAGGCTCGTCATAGAAGAGGATCTTCGGATCAAGGGCCAACGCGCGGGCCAGGCCCGCACGTTTCTTCATGCCGCCGGAGATCTGGGCGGGAAGCTTGTCCGCATGTTCTCGAAGGCCGACCAGTTCGAGTTTGATCTTCACCTGGATGTCGATGATGTTCCGGTCGAGATCGGTGTGCTCCTCGAGCGGAAGCGCCACGTTCTCCGCGAGGGTCATGGACTGGAACAACGCGCCCGACTGGAAGAGGATTCCGAAGTTGCTCCGGACCTCGTTCATCCCCGCTTCGTCGAGTTGGTCGATGCGGTGACCGAACATCGATATCGTGCCTTCGGTCGGTGGGAACGATCCGATCAGCATCCGCAGGAAGGTCGACTTTCCGCAGCCGGAGCCCCCCATGACCACCAGGGTCTCGCCCCGGTGGATGTCCATGGTCAACCCGTCGAGAACGGTCTGGGTGCCGAAGACCTTCTTGAGATCGCGGACCTCGATGATGACCTCATCGGATCCGCCCGGGTCGGGCGACGTCATGGGGCGGCCGGGGACGCCGCCTCCTCCTGCTCGGGGGCGGCGTCAGCGGCCGGCTTCGCTTCAGGTTCGGCGTCCGACCCGGAAGCCCAGACGAGATCCGCGCCGTCCGGGTCCTTGATGACGATCTTGTCGATGCCGAGGTAGGAACCACCCGTCGTGGTCTCGCCCCCCTTGGTGGCCGAGAAGAAGACTTCGCCGCCGAACTCCCCGTTCGAGAAGGTGAACCGGAAGGGCAGTTCGAATTCGGGCTGTCCGGCCCCCGCGCCGGGCTGGGCGTTGTCTGCGGGCGACGCTTTCTGGAATTCGCCGAATCGGGCCTTCGCCGCCGCGACGAACGCGGCGGTCTCGGCGTCCGAAGGTACCGCACCCTCCCACCAGTAGGTCGCCGCCTTGGTGCCGTCACCACTGAATGCAGCCTTCATCGCCTGCTCGGGACCGGTGATCACGGTGGTGATGGATTCGCCGAAGATCCGTCCGACCTCCACGATCTTCACCGTGGTGTAGACCTGACCCGCGGTCATGATCACCCCGAGGATCACCGCGGTGATCGCGAGTGGTCGGCCACGCATCGGGCCATCCGCGCTCGTCCGTCCCAGAGCCCCGAGCCCGAGCAGTAACCCGACCAGCGGAAGAACCGGAATGCAGAAGAGCAGGGTGAAGACGAAAGCCGTCACGGCCATACCGCTCATGGGCTTGTGATCGGCGGTGGAATCAGCGTGCATGTGATGCTCCATGGAGGCTTGGACCTGCGGACCCCCCGTCCGTCCTTCCGAATTCCTCACTGAGAATTCCGCATCCTATCGAGTCGCGTCCGGGGCGGTCTCGAGGTCGTCCCCTGCCTCCGGGGCGGCCGAGACGTCCTCCGATTCCCCCTCGCCTCCCACCAACGCGGGTTCGCCGAGCCGGAGTTCACCGTCGGTCGGGTCGAAGATCTCGATCCAGAGAATTCTCGGGCGAGGCAGCACGTCCTGACCCAGCATGGTGGCCCGGAGGCTGTAGGCGGCCGCGCCGTAGCGTGGCCCACCTCGCTCGAACTCGAAGAGCAGACGGGTCTCCATCCGGGGAACCATCGTCGTGCCACCCATCCGAGGACTCTCGACCGAAGCGCTGAGAAGCATGCCGTACCGAGCCTCCACGGCGGTGCCGAAGGCCGCGAGGGCCTCCGGGGTCGGGACGACCGCCCCGTCGAAGGAAAGACCCGCCGCGTCCAGATCACCGTTGACGGCGTCATTGACGACGGCCCGGGTGGTCACCTCGATCCGGTCCTCGATCGATTCGAGATACCACCGTCCGAACGCGTCCCAGCTGAAGAGCCAGATCACCGTTCCCGCCGTACCGATCGCGATCGCGGCCAACGCCAGACGACGCCCACCGAGCCGACCGTCGGCGGCGACGATCCGGCGATGGGCGAGGAAACCGAGGAAGACCGACACCAGGCCGGTGAGCGGGCAGCAGAGCAGCAGCGATGTCACGAACGCCCAGATCGCCAGGTGACTGGTGGGCAGGCGTTGCTCGGTCGACGGGTTGGTCGGCGTGTCCGGCATGGCACCGGAGTTTAACGGCGTCTACCCTCCGTCCATGCCCGGACCGATCGATGCCCTCGGAACCGAAGATCCCCACCCCTTTCCCGGTGCGCTCGCCGGCCGCCGAGCGGTCGTCATGGGCCTCGGGCGATTCGGTGGTGGCGAAGCCGTCGTCCGACATCTCCGGCGACGAGGTGCCGACGTCCTGGTGACGGATCTCCGAAGCGAGGAGGCCCTCGAAGGCTCGATCGCCGGCCTCAACGAGGCCGGCGTGACCTTCCGACTCGGTGAGCATCGGATGGAGGATTTCACCGCCGCGGATCTCGTGGTCGTGAACCCCGCGGTCCCCCACCCCTGGGACAACCCGTTCGTGCTGGAGGCCCGGGCGGGTGGCGCGAGGCTCCTGACCGAGATCCGGCTCGCGATCGGTGACCACCCGGCGGAACGCGTGATCGGCATCACCGGAAGCGCCGGCAAGAGCACCACCGCGGCGATGGTCCAGCACGCGCTGCTGCGGATCCGACCCGATCTTCGATCCCGACTCGGTGGCAACATCGGCGGCTCGCTGCTGGACGATCTCCCCGCCGACGATTCCACCCTGGTGCTCGAACTCTCGAGTTTCATGCTGCACTGGATCGCCGGCGACGCGGGCGAGCCCGAGGATCGGTTCACCCCGGGCGTGGCGCTCGTGACGAACATCGCACCGAATCACCTCGACTGGCATCGCTCGCTCGAACATTACGCTGCGAGCAAACAGGCGATCTTCACCGCCTCCCCCGCCTGTCCGGCACCAACGCGGGTCGACGCATCGAAGTTCGCCTGGCGGGCGGACGTCCTGTCCGAGCTGGAGCTCGCGGTGCCCGGATCGCACAATCGCGTCAACGCCATCGATGCGATCGCCACCATCATCGAGCACCTCACCCTCGTCGACGGCGAGATGGCGGATCCACGCGCGACCGCAAGTGCCTGCGCCGCGGCACTCCGGGATTTTCCCGGCCTGCCCCATCGACTCGAATTCGTCGGCGAACATCGGGGCATCCGCTTCTTCAACGACTCCAAATCGACGACACCGGGCGCGACCGGCCTTGCGGTCGAGTCCATGTCGTCGACGCGACGCACGCACCTGATCGCCGGGGGCTACGACAAGGGGTCGGATCTCGAACCCGTCGCGCGACTGGCCCGGGATCTCGCCGGCCTCTACGGCATCGGCGCGACCGAAGCCGCGATCTGCGAACATGGCGGCGAGGCGTGCGGAACGATTGCGAAGGCCTTCGAGCGCGCCGTCGCCTCGGCAGGCGAAGGCGACGTGGTCCTGCTCAGTCCGGGCTGCGCCAGTTGGGATCAGTTCACGGACTTCGAAGTCCGGGGCCGAACCTTCCGTGAACTCGTCGAACGACTCGACTGAACCTCGGCCGGATGTTCGAGCGGATGACCGCGCACGAGGCGGTCTTCAAAAAGAACGACCGCCCGCCGAATGGCGGACGGTCGTCGAAGTCTGGTCGTTCGAGGATCGTCGAAGATCCGGGATCAGTTGGGCCAGGTGCTCGACTCGTCTGGAATCGGTCCGCCCTGAGGCGTCCAGTGATCGGGGCGATCATCCTCGGTATCGATGCGGAGCCGGTATCGCTCGTCATCCTCGGGCCACTCGGGGACCGGTCGAAGTTCGACCCGGATGCTCCGGGCCGCCGCGGGCGGCACCGTGAGCTGGTTCGAGAGCTTGCCGTTCTTCTTGGGTGCGTCCCAGATCTCCCACTGCATGCGATCCGGCGTGTAGATGGGATCGTCGCCCTTGCCTTCAAGGAACCGGAAGGTCAGCTGCTTGCCGACGGGCAGTCGAAGCGTGAAGAACGCCTCCTCGTCCCGGGTGTCGATGATCCGGATCGTCTTGGGGCTCGAGCTGGTCGAGATGTAGGTGAACGTCGAGTTGCTGCTCGGAAGCCAGCCACCCTTCGTGCTGTAGGAGTCGCAACTCGCCATCGAAAGAACGACGAGTCCGGCCATGATCGAGCAAAAGGTTCGAAGACGCATGCGAGTCTCACGGTCTGTAGCGCAGAAACGGCGCGGTCCGCACGGACCGCCTCCGTGTCCAGTTCATCGGCCTCCTCGGTGCCGAGTCTTGAGGGGACCCGGCCAACTGATCGAGATGATGGCTCATTCGACTCGATCTGGCGTTCTCGGAGCCTGAAACCGGGTTTCGCAGACCGACCTCCGACCTCACCTTGATCGTCGAACGGCCTGCGCGTCGCATTGCTAGAGTCTGAAGTGATGCCGAAGTCCCCCCCTCCCTTCCGAATCGGTCATGGATATGACCTCCACCGCCTCGAATCGATCGCCCCGGATGGCCCCGGCAGGCCGTTCGTGCTCGGCGGGCTCGCCTTCGAACATGATCGCGGGCCGGTCGGCCACTCCGATGGCGACGCCCTGCTGCACGCGATCACCGACGCCTTGCTCGGTGCCCTGGGCGAGGATGACATCGGCCAGCTCTTTCCGGACACCGATCCCGCCCACGACGGCGCCGACAGCCGGATCTTTCTCGAGGCCGCCTGTCGCCGGGTCGACGAGGCGGGCTTCGAGATCGGCAACCTCGATGCGACCGTGATTCTCGAACGACCGAAGATCGGGCCTCGGAAGCAGGAACTTCGGCGTCACCTCGCCACCCTGCTTGGCGTCGACGCCGACCGCGTGAACCTCAAGGGAAAGACCCACGAGAAGGTCGACGCGGTGGGCGAAGGCCGGGCGATCGAGGTGCATGTCGTCGTCCTGCTGCTCCGCCGCGACTGACTTCAACCGGCCGACTCGGCCGGATCGGTGAATTCCAGTCGCACTACCGCGGCCATCGCCGCGGCCGGATCCGTAGTCGCCGTCGCCGCCCCGCAGGTCTCGACGAGCGAACGGATCCAACGGAAACTCGCCCGGACATCACGGGGAAGGTCACCGACCGACCCTGGAATCGCGGCGACGGGTGTTCCGTGCGACGCCGCAAGCTCGAGCAGGCGGCCGGTCGCCTTTCCCATCATCGACTGGGCGTCGAGCCGTCCCTCGCTGGTCACCACCAGATCGGCGGCCCGCACGCGATCCTCGAGACCGATCCGATCCGCGACCAGATCGAAACCGGATTCGAGCCGGGCTCCGAACAACGCCTGGAACGCGAAGGCGATTCCACCCGCGGCCCCCGCCCCGGGCGACGCCGCCGCGTCGGCGGCTCGATCGACACCCACGCATCGGCCCACCACCTCGACCCACGACTCGAGACCACGCTCGAGGAACTCGACCGTCGAGTCGTCCGCGCCCTTCTGCGGCCCGAAGATCTTCGCCGCACCCATGGGACCCGTGAGCGGATTGCGGACATCGGTCGCGACGCGCAGGTCGATTCCGGCCCACGCCGAGCGCACCGACGCGGGAAGATCGATTCCTTCGATTCGAGCGAGATCGTCACCGACGAGGGGCACTCGCATCGGCTCGTGGGTCGACCGGAATTCGACGCCCATCGACGAGAGCGCGCCGACGCCTCCATCCACGGTGCCGCTGCCCCCCACGGTCAGCATGAGTATCGGACGGGCACCGCCAGCCGATTCGAGCCGAGCCCGGGCGAGATCCAACAGTTCTCCGACTCCACCCGTACCCGTCCAGCGAGGGTGCCGATCCGCTTCATCCAGCAGGTGCAGGCCGGCCGCCTCCGCCAGTTCGACCACTGCGAGACGCCCATCACTCGAGATTCCGAGGCGGGCCTGGATCCGCGGACGATCCCGTCGCGGTCCGAGCACCGAATGCGATTCGAGCCGGAGGGCCTGCCCCGTGGCCAGGACGTCCAGCGTGCCTTCACCGCCGTCTCCGAGCGGACAGCGGTCGACCTCGACACCTGGCATCCGGGCCGCGATCGCGTCGCCGATCGCCGCAGCCGCATCGATCGCGGTGCAGGTCCCCTTGAGGGAATCCGTGGCGACGAGAATCCTGCGAATCCGACCGGATGACGTTTGCATCGGGATTCTCGGGAAAGGACTGGGGGAGGAATCGGGGTCGAGCATATACACTTGGTGACTCGACTCCGGGATCGCCGACGATCCCTCTCTCCGTCACCCCTCGCGGCAGGCCATGGAAGCATTCGTCCACCAGTTCCTCGGCGACTACGGCTGGATCGCCATGATCGCCCTGCTCCTCGCCTCCGGCGTGGGGATTCCGATCGGCGAGGAGGTCGTGAACATTCCCGCCGGGATCTTCGTCGGCCAGGGTGAGATGGCGTTGTGGTCCACGTTCATCGCCGCCTACGTCGGCGTCCTCGGGGGCGACTTCCTCTGGTTCTCCATCTGCCGGCACTTCGGCCGCCGTCTGCTCCACCGAAAATGGTTTCGCAGGTTCATCCATCCACGTCGACTTCTGGAAGCGAAGCATCAGTTCGACCGGAGAGGCGCCGGCGTCCTGGTGATCGCCCGCTTCATCCCCGGCACGCGATCGCCCGCACTCACCATCGCCGCGCTCATGCGGATGAACTGGAAACGCTTCACGATCGTCGAGATCATCTGTTGTGCGATCACCACCCCGCTCCAGGTCGGTGCGGGGATCCTCATCGGTCGAGGACTGGCCGGAAGCTCGCTTCCCAAGGTTCTGTTCACCACCTTCGGCATCGTCGCCGGAATCATCGCGCTGACGGCACTGGCCAACTGGTGGCTCGCCAGCCGACGAAAGAAGACGGGCCGAGCGCCCCGCGCCAGAGTCCGGTGGCTTCGCCCCACCCGTACACCATTCGCCTCCCCCAACTCCTGACCCTCTCGGAGTCTCCAGCATGCGTGCCATCGTCACCGGCCAGATCGGCGTGGACAAGAAGCCCTACCTCACGGACGCGACCGCGCTCTCCGGGGAGCGGGGCGAGAAGATCGACACGTTCCACGTCGGCGACATGATGTACGCGGAAGCCGCGGACGTCCGATCGGGACGGATCCTCGATCTGCCGATCAGCCGACTCAATTCGCTTCGTCGCGCCGCGTTCAAGGACATCATCGCCGCGACCCGCCCGGTCGAGGAGCACCGAAACGTCATCGTGAACACCCACGCGACGTTCCGCTGGCACCACGGTCTCTTCAGCGCGTTCGACTTCGACCAGATCCGGGCCCTTGCGCCGGACCTCTTCATCTGCCTCGTCGACAACGTCGAGGTGGTGCACCAGCGACTCCACCGCGAGCACATCATCGACGCCACCCTCAAGGACTGCATGGTCTGGCGGGAGGAGGAGATCCTCGCCACGGAACTGATGGCCGAGGCGATGGGATGTCGGAACAACTTCTACATCCTGAGCCGCGGCCGTCACGAGGCGACGCTGGACACCTGCGTCCGACTGGTGACGCGTCCGGACATGCGTCGCGTCTATCCGTCGTTCCCCATGAGTCACGTGGTCGACATGCCGGACGTGCTCGCCGAGATCGACGAGTTCCGCGCCCAGATCGCGGAGCACTTCATCGCGTTCGATCCGGGCGACGTCGACGAGAAGCTGCTGCTCGAGACCGCGATCGCCGCGGCCCGCGACGGACGCGACTTCGTCGAGATCCCCCAGCACATGTTCGGGTCCGCGAGCGAGGGCGAGGAGCCCGTCCGAATCCCGACCCGGGAGGTCCTGGACATCGCGGGCGACATCGACGGCCAGATCTACATGCGGGACTTCAAGCTGGTCGACCAGTCCGACATGATCGTGTCGTACATCCCCGAACTTCCGGGCGGCATCCCCGGTCTCTCGAGCGGCGTGGAACGCGAACTCCATCACGCCTTCGAGCACACCAAGGAGGTCTACGTGGTCTGGAAGCCGAAGAAGAGCCCCAGCCCCTTCATCACCGAGACCGCGACGAAGATCTTCGGGAGCGTCGAGGAGGCCATGGGCTACTTCGCCGACGAGGGCATGCTCGCGACCCGAAACCTCTTCGGCCACTGACGCCTCCCGTGCCCCGCTATCGCCTCCAGGTCGCCTACGACGGCACCGCCTTCCACGGCTGGCAGCGACAGGTCCGCGAGGACGGCTCCGAACTCCGGACCGTCCAGTCGGCGCTGCAGCGGGCGGTGTTCAAGGCGGTCCGCGAGGAGACGCCGGTGACCGGCGCGAGCCGGACCGATGCCGGCGTCCACGCCATCGGCCAGGTCGCCGCCTTCACCGCGGCGCAGTCCATCGACGTCGACCGGATGTCGATGGCGCTCACCTCCCGGCTCCCCGAGGACGTCCAGGTCACGCACGCCGAAGTGGTGGCCGACGACTTCGACCCGATCAAGGATGCGCGAAGCAAGTGCTACCGGTACGACATCGCCTGCACGCGACCGCCCACCACGTGGCCGCCTCTCTTCGATCGCCACGTCGTCTACCGCACCCCGTTCGAACTCGACCACGAGCCGATGTCCCGGGTCGCCGCCAGGCTCGTCGGCGAACACGATTTCGCGGGACTCGCACAGAAGCACCACGGCCGTGACAACACGGTGCGCACCATCCACGCCTGCACCGTGGACCGGATCGCACCGGACCGGATCCGGATCGAGGTCGTGGGCAGCGGGTTCCTCTACAACATGGTCAGGATCATCGCGGGCACGCTGCTCGAAGCGGGCCGGGGTCGGATCGACGAAGCCCGCGTCGACGAGGTGCTCGCGACGGGGAACCGCCGACTCGCGGGCCAGACGCTTCCGCCCCAGGGGCTCTGTCTTCGCTGGATCCACTACGGCGACACCCCGCTTCCCCCGGGCTTTCCGGATCGACACCCGGGCACTCGCTCGAACGAGCCGCGATTCCGGGACCCGCGGTCATGAAGATCATGCACGTCTCGACCCGGCTGATCCTCGGAGGGAGCCAGGAGAACACCGTGCTCTCCTGCGCGGGTCAGGCCGACGACGGCCACGAGGTCCTGCTGGTGTTCGGGCCGATCGAGGGACCGGAAGGCACGATGCTGCCCGCGGTCGAGGCTCACGGGGGCATCACCCCCGTGGAGACGCCGGATCTCGTGCGCGAGATCGCGCCCCGACGCGACTGGCGATGCCTTGGGAACCTCCGCCGGCTCATTCGCGAACATCAACCCGACGTGGTGCACACCCATTCATCGAAGGCGGGCATCCTCGGACGCGAAGCGGCATGGCGGGAGTCGGTGCCCGCGGTCGTCCACACCATCCACGGACTTCCCTTCCACCCCTACCTCGCGAAATCGAAGAACGCCGTGTACATCGCCGCGGAGCGATGGTCGGCCCGCCGCTGCCACGCGATCGTGACGGTGGCCGACGCGATGCGCGATCAGGCGCTCGCGGCCGGCATCGGCCGACGAACGCAGTACCGGACGGTGCGAAGCGGCATGCTCGTCGAGCCGTACCTCGACGACTCGACGTCGATGCTCGAGACGCGTCGAAGGCTCGGTCTTCCCGAGCACGCCTTCATCGTCGGCACCATCGCACGCCTCGCGGAATTGAAGGGCCACGACGATCTCATCGACGCCCTTTCCCCGAAGATGCGCGAGGATCCGTCGCTGCACCTGCTCTGGGTCGGCGACGGATACTGGTCGGATCGCCTGTTGGGACGGATCCGTGAACTCGGGCTGGAGGATCAGGTGCATGCGCCGGGGCTCGTGGCGCCGGACCGCATCCCCGAGTGGATCCGCGCGATGGACGTCCTCGCCCACCCGAGCTACCGCGAGGGACTTCCGCGAGCCGTGGTCCAGGGCCTGCTCTCCGCGAAACCCGTGGTCGCCCACGATCTCGACGGCGCTCCGGAAGTCTGCATCGACGACGTCACGGGACTGCTGGTCCGACCCGGCGACCACGACGGCCTCGCCGCGGCCATCGAACGCCTTCGATCGGATCCGGCGCTCGGGGTCCGACTCGGCGCCGCCGGGCGCGAGCTGGTCCGCGGTCCGTTCGATCACCGATCGATGGTGCGGGAACTCGAAGCCGTCTATCGCACGGTGCTCGATCGCCCGGGGCGACCGCGATGAGGCGTCGCATCGTCGGTACCGTGATCGCGATCGCGTTTCCGATGCACGCGACGTTCGCCGGGGCCCACCATCAAGCGGCCGATCAGGCGCTGTTTCCGCCGGTGACCCGGTCGATGGCCATCGGCGACACCACGGTCCTGCTCGATGACGTGATCGAACGGCGATCGCGGGAGCTGGAGGATCCGCCCGTGCCGGGTACGGATCGACGCGTCGTCCACGATGCCCGTCGCGGCATTCGACGAATCACCGTCGAGCTCGCCATGCTGGGACGGGAACGCGGGGACGCCTCGATCCTCGCGGGGTTCCAGGCCATCCGGCTCGACGCCACCATGCGTTCGATCGATCGACTGCTGGAATCCCTCGCCCGCCCCGGCACGTTGATCGGGGAACCACCGAGGACGCTCCCGGAAACCGAACGCGTCGCGGCGCTCGATCGCCTCGACGCGTTCAATCGAACCGGTGTGGATGTCCTTCGACGGTCGGACACCGGTACGGTCGAGGCACTCGACGACACGCTGGCGACGATCCTTGCGCCGCTTCGAGACGTCTTCGGCCTGCTGGGCGGACGTCCGCTCGAGAGTCGATGGCCGATCGGATCCGAATCTACCGCGTTGAACGGCCCCGCGACGAGCGATGCCGCCACCTCACCGATCGACGCCCGGGTGAGGGCGATGCTCGATGCGGTCGACGTCGATGCGCCGGACGCCCCGTTCGACGTGACGATCCTCGAACGCGTGCTCTCCACGAGTCCGTTCGATCCGGAGGACTCCGAGTCCACGGCGACCTGGCGATGCGCCGCCGAGCTCCTCGATTGCCTTCGATCGGGAGGCGACGACGAACGAACGCTCGCGACGTCGACCCTGCGTTCGGTGTGGCGAGCGGCGGTCGCTCGGAGGCGCACCGCACTCCGCGATCTCCAGCGAACCCTCGAAGCGCAGGATGATTCGGCGTCGCCGAGCCTGCGTGAGGAGGACCTCGTCGCGGTCCGCCGGTCGGCCCGAACGTCGCGGGCGGTTCGAGACCTCGACGAGATCGCGATCGGTCTTGCACGCATGCACCCCGCGGCGACCCCGAAGGCCGAACGCCTCGTCGCATCCCGCGGCCGGATGCTGAACAGCCCGCGAGAACGGGACCGGACACTCGCCTGGATCGACCGGATCATCGGCGAGTTGGATCGGTACGAGACCGTCGATTTCGAGTCTCGACTCCAAGCCCCCGACCCGCCGACGATCGAACTCGTCGGTGGCCGCACGATCGAACTGGCGGATGGCATGGCGACGACCCGTCGGGCCTGGGTCGAGGCCATCACGAGCGGCGACACCGATGGCCCCGCGATCGACGCCATGGATCGCATGGCGAGACTGGGAACGCTTCTCGCCCATCTCCTCCCGTTGATTCCGACCGACGACCTTCCGATCCTCGATCTCGATCGGTGCGACCGATGGGGAGGCTGGTACGTGGACGCGAAGACGCTCGGATGGAGCACTCGAACCCTGCTTCCGGGTGTCCGACTCGCGGTCGGCACCGCGATCGCCGGAGATCCCGACCGCTTCGAGCGAGAACTGACGTCCCTCGAATCACAGAGTCCGCTGGTCCGACTCGCGGCCGCGGTGGCTCGACGCACCGAGGACACGATGGCGCTTCTGCCCGGTGGCGGGGTCGCTACGATCGCGGCGGCGACGATCCGGCCGACACCCTCCGCATGGGGTGTGGATCACCGGATCGCGCTGGCCGCCGCATGCCTCGGCATGGCCGAACTCGTCGCGATCCGGGCGGACCCCGCCTTCGACGACGCGGGCGGGATGAAGACCCGGGAAGCGCTCGCCGACGCCGTGGCGGCGGCGTGCGAGATCCTGCTCGAAGACTGGAAGACCGACGCCTCCGTCGGCAAGGAGACTCGACCATGAACATGCTCGTCGTCGGTCCGCATCCGGACGACCAGGAACTCGGCATGGGCGGAACGATCGCGAAGCTCGTCGACGCCGGCCATCACGTCACCCTCCTCGATCTGACCGACGGGGAACCGACACCGCACGGCTCACCGGCGATCCGAGCCGAGGAGAGCGCCGCCGCCGCCTCGATCCTCGGGGTCGAACGGATCATGCTCGGACGGGAGCATGGTTTCGTGAATCGCGAGGTGGTGCACTCGGTCGCCTGTCGCCATGCGGTCGCGGGCGTGATCCGCACCCGGGAGATCGACTGGATCTTCTGTCCGGATCCGGTCGACGCGCACCCGGACCACCGCGCCGCCACCCGGATCGTGGAGGACGCGCGATTCGATTCCAAACTGACCAAGACCGACATCCCGGGCACCCCCCGCCACCCGAGCCGGATCATCTACTACTTCTGCACGCACCTGAAGACGATCCCGGATCCCTCGTTCCTCGTCGACACCACCGGATTCCACGATCGCAAGCGCGACGCGGTCCTCGCCTACGCGAGCCAGTTCAAGGCCCACGAGGGGAATCGCCGGATCGTCGACTGGCTGGATGCGCAGGCGACCTTCCTCGGCAGTCGGATCGGCGTGAAGACCGCCGAGGCGTTCCGCGTGATCGAACCGCTCGGCCTCTCGTCCCTCGATGGAATGATCTGAGAAGGCTCGTCCCGGATCAGATCGCACGAACCGCGTCGAGCACGGTGTCGACCACGTGCTGTCGCTGCGTCTCGGACAGTTCCGGGAAGATCGGGATCGCGATCGTCTCGCGGCTGGCCCGCTCCGCATGCGGGAAGTCACCGGCCCGGTGGCCGATCTCCCGATAGCAGTCCTGCTCGTGCAGGCATCGCGGGTAGTAGACCTCGTTGCCGATCCCCGCGGCCTTGAGCGTCTCGCGAATCGCGTCGCGATGCGAGCCCGGCACCCGCAGGACGTACTGGTTGTAGATGTGACGCGCCCCGTTCGGCGCCGGCTCCGGCGTTCGAAGCGGAAGTCCGCCCTCGTCGATGCAGACGGCGCTGGTCGCCGCGCCCGCGGCCGCGAAGGCCTCGTCGTACCAGGTCGCGTTCGCCTGGCGACCGGCGGACCACGCATCGAGGTGCTCGATCTTCACGAGGAGGATCGCCGCCTGCAGCGCGTCGAGTCGGGCGTTCAATCCGACATCGTGGTGGAAGTACTTCGGCTTCATGCCGTGGTTGCGGAAACGGATCATCCGTTCGGCCAGTTCCTGATCGCGGGTGGTGCAGAGTCCGCCGTCACCGAAGCCGCCGAGGTTCTTGCTGGGGAAGAAGCTGAAGGTGCCGATGTCCCCCACCGATCCGACGCGACGCCCGTGAACGTCCTCCGTTCCGAAGGCCTGAGCCGCGTCCTCGATCACCCGAAGGCCGTGTTCGTCCGCGATCGCCATGACCGCGTCGAGGTCGGCCGCCTGTCCGAAGAGATGCACCGGCATCAACGCCTTCACCGCGCCGGGCTTCCGTCCTTCGAGGACCCGACGGATCGAATCGGGATCGACCTGGTACGTGGTCGGATCGATGTCGACGAAGACCGGTGTCGCACCGACTCGGGAGACGCTGCCTGCGGTCGAGAAGAAGGTGTAGGTGGGCAGGATCACTTCGTCGCCCGGCCCGACGCCGAGGGCATCGAGCGCCAGGATCAGGGCATCCGAACCACTGGAGTTTCCGACCGTGAAGGGCACGTTCAGGTAGCCCGCACAACGGCACTCGAACTCGGCCACCTTCGGCCCGCCGATGAACACCTGGCTCTCCAGAACCTCCTGGACCGCGGGCTCGATCTCCGACCGGATGGTCGCGTACTGGGCCTTCAGATCGAGCAGCGGAACGGCGACATTGGTGGCGGAGGTCATCCCGGAATTCTAGAGGGGATCGTCGGCCACTACCGCCCGGTCGAGCCAAATCCACCCGAGCCCCGGTCCGTATCGTCAAGCTCCTCGACCTCCTCGATCACGACCCGGGCGACCGGTGCGATCACCATCTGGGCGATCCGCATCCCCGGCTCGACCGTGAAGGCGGCTTTTCCGAGGTTGATCAGCGGGACCTTCACCTCGCCGCGGTAGTCCGCGTCGATGGTCCCCGGCGAATTGGGCATGGAGATGCCATGTCTGCTCGCGAGGCCGCTTCGAGGCCGCACCTGGGCCTCCCAGCCGGCGGGAATCGCCATCGCGAAACCACAGGGGACCATCAGGATCGCGCCTGCGGAGATGACCTCGGGTCCATCCAGAACGGCACACAGATCGAGTCCGGCCGCCTGTTCGGACTGGTAGGCGGGCAGGACTGCACGGGGATCGAGCCGCTTGAACTGGAGCGAAGGCTGTGACATCTCCACAGGGTATCGCCCCGAGGAACGTCCGATGGCCCCGAGGGCACGGCCGGCCCTTCCGGGTCGCCCGGGATGGTGGCCCCGCCGATGCTCGAGACACCACGTGTCCGGATCCGAGGCTGCCGCGAACCGGGGGCGCGAAGATACCATTCGATCGGGACGAGCCCAGGGGCCATCAGCGGAGACGCCAGATGTTCAACCAACACGACATGTCGATGCTCGTGATGTTGCTTCTGGTGGGCTTCTTCATCGCCGTGCCGGTGATCGCCGGCGTGATCCGAGGACGACGTTCGCCTCGGATCACGACGACTTCATGTCCGCATTGTGGATATGACCTTCGCCGACTCCCCAAAGGCACCGATTGCCCCGAGTGCGGAACCGCGGTGGGACTCACCGGCCCGGGCCGGGCGGTCGATCCGGACCGACCGAGCTGCCGAGGGTGCGGCCACCTGCTCGCGAATCTCCCATGGAACGCGACCTGCCCCGAATGCGGTCTCGCCAGCGCGGCGATGCCACGGTTTCAAAGACTCCGAAGACGAGACTGGTTCACGCCGGGTCGAATTCTTCAATTCGTACTCGGTGCCGCCTGGCTGCTGGTCGGGATCTTCCTGATGATCACCGCCCTCGCGTTCGTCTTCGGCCTCCTCCGGTGAGCGGGCCGTGAAGCCGGCGGCAACCGCTCAGAGCCCTCGGACCGCCTCGAGCACCGCGTCCGCATGCCCCGGAACCTTCACCTTGTCCCAGCGTTCCGCGACCTTGCCGTCGGGAGCGATGAGATAGGTGGTGCGGATCACGCCCATGTACTTGCGGCCGTACATCGACTTTTCCTGCCAGACCCCGTACTTCAGGCAGATCTTCGGGTTCTCGTCGGCATCGCGGGCCGCGTCCGCGAGCAGCGTGAAGTTCAGGTCGTGCTTGTCGACGAACTTCCGGTGGCTCTCGACCGAGTCGGGACTGATCCCGAACACCCGAGCCTTCACCTTCTTGAAGTCGGGAAGCTGATCCCGGAACTGACACGCTTCCTTGGTGCAGCCGGAGGTGTCGTCCTTCGGATAGAAGAAGAGGATCACCGGCGAGCCGGCGAGATCCTTGAGCGCGTGCTTTTCACCATCCTGATCGGGGAGGGTGAATACGGGAGCCTTCCTACCGACTTCGATCAGGGACATGGCGCGAGCCTCCGGTTGACGGTTGCGGGATGGTGCACGAGGGCCGGAACGATCCACCCGATCAGGCGAGATCGTCCTTGCGGTAATCGAGATCTGGCGGTCGGCAGACGTGATCCTCGAGATACGGGGATCGGAAGCAGCCGACCCAGCGATCCGGTTCGATCTCGTAGAGCACGTACTCGTCGCGACCCGGGACGAGCTCGGGCGTGGTGCCTTCGGGCGGATCGGGCCACCAGGGAATGATCCCCTTCTCGAAGCCGGGCAGCACCTTGAACTGCTCCGCATCGCCCACCACCTCTTCCACCGTGGTGAGACGGTGCTTCACCTCGCCGAGTCGCGGGATCGAATTGAAGAGCCCGCGGGTGTAGGGATGGAGCGGCCGATCGAAGAGGTCGTAGACCTTGGCGTACTCGACGACCCGTCCGGCGTACATCACGCAGACCACGTCGGCGTTCTCCGCGACGACACCGAGGTTGTGGGTGATCAACATGATCCCCATCTCCTTGGTCCGCTGCAGATTGCGCAGCAACTCCAGGATCTGGGCCTGGATCGTGACATCGAGTGCGGTGGTCGGTTCGTCCGCGAGCAGGAGCGTCGGATCGCAGGCGAGGGCCATCGCGATCATCACCCGCTGTCGCATGCCGCCGGAGAACTGGTGCGGGTAGTCGTTGAGCCGCGCCTGCGGATTCGGAATGCCGACGTCGTCCATCGCCTTGACCGCGATCTCGGCCGCCTGCGAGCGATCGACCTTCTGGTGGAGGAGCACCGCCTCCATGATCTGATCGCCGATGGTGTAGACCGGATTCAGGCTGGTCATCGGCTCCTGGAAGATCATCGCGATGTCCTTGCCGCGGATCCCCAGCATCTTCTTCTCGTCGTACTGCAGGACGTCGGCGCCCTTGTAGCGGATGCTGCCACGGTCGAATCGACCGGGCGGCCTCGGAATGAGCTGCATGGAACTCATGGCCGTGACGCTCTTGCCGCAACCGGACTCCCCCACCACCGCCAGCGTCTGCCGCGGGTGGATGGTCATGCTGACGCCCGCGACGGCCTGGATCCTCGGACCCGCGGGATCGGAACTGTTCTGGAAGCTCACCGCGAGATCCCGGACCTCGAGCAACGGCGCTCCGGCTTTCTTGTCCTCGGACATCAGTGGGCCGCCTTCCGCATCTTCGGATCGATCGCGTCGCGGAAGTTCTCCCCGAGCACGTTGTACGCCAGCACCGTCAGGAAGATCGCGACCCCGGGGAACACCGCCATCCACCAGAGAAAGACGCCGGTCTCACCGGTGGTGAGCGACAGCAGCTTGCCCCACGAGGACTGGCCGTAGGGACCGAGGCCGAGGTAACTCAGGGTGGCCTCGGCGATGATCGCGGCCGCGATGCCGAACGAAGCCTGGACGAGCACCGGCGTGATGCCGTTGGGAAGCATGTGCCGGAAGAGCGTCGAATGAAGTGGCAGGCCCACCGCCCGGCAGCTCTGCACGAAATCCTGGTTTCGAAGCTTGAGGAATTCGGCGCGGATGAACCGGGCCGAGCCCGTCCAGGTCACGCATCCGATGATCGCCATCATCACGTAGGTGTTTCGCGGCAGCGCTGACGCCGCGACGATGAGCAGGAACAGCACCGGAATCGCCATGAAGATCTCGACGATCCGGGAGAGCACGAGGTCGACCCAGCCGCCGAAGTAGCCCATCAGGGAGCCGATCACGATTCCGATGACCACCGAGATCCCGGTCGAGACCAGCCCGATCGAGATCGAGAGCCGGCAGGCGTGCATCATCTGGGTCAGGACGTCCCGCCCGATGGGATCCGTTCCGAGGTGGAAATCACGGCGACCGTAGGAATCGTCGGACCGTGCCTCCGCATCCTGCACGAACCCGATCCGCTCCTCGACCTTGTCGCGAAGCTCATCGCTCGCATCCACGATCATGATCTTCGAGTTCCGGCTCGCGGCCTCCATGTCGGCGACGATCGCGACGGCGGCATCGGCGGCCGCGGTGGCCTTGGCGACTTCGCCCTCGTCGATCCCCTTCCGGTAGGCCTGAAGGCCGGTGGACAGATCGAGGAACCGGGCGATGTACAGATCCGACATGCCCGCTTCGACCAGGCCGGGGACCATCGCTCGATCGCCGGACGCCACGAACTCGACGAGATTCGACCTCGCGTCGTTGTCGATGGCGAGCCCTTCGATCCGAGGCGAGATGTTGAACACCACGGTGCGGATGAAGAAGGCGATCCCGTCGTCGACCTGTTCCTCCGCGACCATCAGGTAGGCGTTCGAGACGGTGGTCGTCGGGCGGCGGGAGTAGAAGATCGCTTCCGACTGGGTCGGCGACCACGGGACCACCGTGTAGATGTTGTCCATCGTGCCGTCCCGCTCGCCACGGACGAATCGATCCGGCGTCACGACCGGCTGGACCCAGCGGTCGGCGCAGATGACGCCGGTGAGCAGGAGCAGGATCGCGGAGACCACCAGCTTGGCCGGCACTCCGCGGACGGGCACCATCCAGAAGAGAGCGAGCAGGACCGCGGCGGAAACCGCGAAGGAGACGGTCCAGGGCAGCCAGGATGCGGAGAGGACCTCCGCATCGCTCCCGGCGATGAGGTACTGGACGAAGGCGATCAGCACCACCACCGAACCCGCCATCGCCGCGAACGCGCACACCAGGCCGAGTCGCCACTGTCGCGTCGCTCGAAGCGGAAGCAGCAGCAGGATGGGCACCAGCACGCCGCCGATCAGGAGCAGGATGTCGGTCGAGGTGAGCGACTCCAGCAAGGGCGACCAGGAACGAAGGATCTCGCCGTCGTCGTTTCGCTGGATGGTCCAGATGGGCAGTCCGTTGGCGAGCACCGGCGCGAAGATCGCGAAGAAACCGATGATGCCGATCCAGACGAGTCCGAACTGGGCGCCCCGGCGTTCCACCACGCGGCTCCAGGCGTCGGCCCAGAAGGGCTTCGCCTTCGATGCGCCGACCCCGCGCATCACGTCGATGCCGCTGATCGTCTTTTCGGAATCTTGCTTCGAGGAAGTCATCGAGGGGAGCGTTTCCGGATCAATCGAAGGTGACGCGGGGATCGGCCGCGGCGTAGAGGACGTCGGCGAGAAGCAGCGCGACGAGGTTGAGCACCGCGATCATGAACACGTTGGCGAGGATGACGTCGCGGTCGAGGTTGAAGATCGCCCCGAGGATCAGCGAACCCATGCCGGGAATGCTGAAGATCCGCTCGACCACCACCGAGCCCGCGAGCATCGCCGGGAAGACCAGCACGAAGATCGTGATGACCGGGAGCAGACTGTTGCGGAAGACGTGGTACCACTTGACGTCGTGATCGGAGACGCCCTTGGCGCGGGCGGTCCGGACGAAGTCCATGGTGTAGGTGTCGAGCATGGCCGCGCGGGTCTGCTTGGCGAGCACCGCCCAGCCGCCGTAGACCAGGCAGATCACCGGAAGCACCATGTGCCACGCGGTGTCGAGCATGTAGCCGATCTCGAAGCGATCGCCGTTCCAGCCGGGCAGGAACGCCATGTCGTCGGCGTCGTTGGAATGGAGCCCGGACACCGGGAAGAGCCCCAGATACTGGTCGTCCGCGAGGAATCCGATCGCGAGCACCCCGGCCCACACCACCGGAATCGACCAGAAGATCACGAAGATGCTGCCGGAGATCTTGTCGAACAGCCGGTTGTGACGAGCCGCGGCCTGCATGCCGAAGGGCACCGCCACGAGGTAGATGATCGGAATGGCGGCGATGTTCAGGAGCAGCGTCACCGGAAGCGCTTCGGCGATGAGGTCGAGCACGGGTCGTCCGAGGGTGAAGCTCTTGCCGAAGTCGGGCCAGTCGAGCGAGACCACGTCGCCGGCCCCCACGCCCGCCCGGGGATACGGCCCCCGCTCGAACGCGTCGTTCACGCGGGCGAGGGACGACACCGCCTCCGCCCGTTTCTCGACCGTGTCGCGATAGGCGTCGACCACCGTGTCCCATTCGGGCACCGTGGTCTCGGGCGTCATCTTCGCGAGACGCGGGTAGTCGATCAGGTTGCCGTCGCCGACCACGTCGTTGAACTTCGATCGGACCGACTCGGCGGCGATCCTCGCCGCCACCTTCTCGTCGACGCCTTCGCCGACCAGCCGGTCCCGTTCGATCCCCATCGCTCGATCCGAATCCGCGGCCGCGTAGTTCGCGATCGCGCTGGCGAGGGACCGGGTCGACATCAGGTACTCGGCTCGGGCCCGCAGGTAGACCTTGTTCGAATCCTTGTACTCGGGGACCGCACCGGGGTCGCGGCCGACCGCGAGGCCCTCGGACCGACGCCGTTTCGCCGCCGCCTCCGCCTCGACCACCGCCGCCACGCGGGCGGCGTCGGCATCGTCGGCCACGGTGCGGTTTCGGGCGTCGGCGTTCGCGACGAGGTCCGGGGGCACGTCGTAGGCGTCACCGAACCACTCCGCCCCGATCGGCAGTTCCTTCACGCTTCGCGGCGGCGTCTCGAGGTCGCCCGCGTAGTTCCGCATCGACCGGCGTCCGAACTTGACCGGCGAGATCCTCGCCAGCCAACGGCCGTACTGGACGACCGGGTGATCGTCGAGTCCGTACCGGTCCTCGATGTAGAGCAGTTGCAGACTCGCCTTGCTGTCCGCGTCGACGTTGCCACCCGCGGCCCGCAACGCTGCGCCGATCCCGCCAGGGGCGAGCGCAAGAAGCATGAACACGAGAAAGGTGATCCCAAGCAGCGTGGGAATCATCAGGAACAGGCGGCGCACTATGTAGCCGAGCATCGGTCAGCGAGTTCCTTCTGTCGTGGTCACCGGAGTGGGTTCCTGCCTGGACGATCGGTGCCGGTTCATTCGGCGACGCGGAAGAACTCGCCGGGCTCGAGCCCGATCGGGTAGGTCTGCACGTTGCCGACGTCGCGGTTGATGAAGCGGATCCACGGGGACACGCGAATGAAGGTGTAGGGCTGTTCGTCATGAACGACCGAGTGGAAGTCGTGCCAGACCAGCATCCGCTCGTCGCGGTTCATGGTGCCGCGACCCTGGTCGATCAGATCACTGGCGTCCTGGCTGTCCCACTGGATGAAGTTGTCGCCCTGGTCGAGGATCGAGGAGTTGTGCCAGATCTGTCGCGGATCGGACTCGGGGGCGTTGGCGCTCCAGCCCATGATCATGGCGTCGAAGTCCCGTCGCTTGAGCATGTCGGAGTAGAAGGACCAGTCGACGACCCGCGGCTCGCAGACGATCCCCATCTCCGAACACTGGGAGACGAGGTAGCTGATGATCCGCTCCGACGTCTCGCCGGAGTTCGTGATGGTGAATTCGAACTTGAAGGGGGTGCCCTTCGAGAAGTACTCGTCGTCGTTCTGGTATTCGAGGATCCCGTCACCATCGAGATCCTCCCAGCCCGCCTCCTTGAGGAGCGCCTTCGCGCCGACGAGGTCGTAGGGCCACGGTTCGATGTCGGGATTGGAACTCGGAGCACTGGGACTGTTCGGCCCGGTCGAGACCACGCCGACCCCGGCGTAGATGTTCCGGATCATCTGCTCGCGGTCGAGGAGCATCGTCATCGCGCGCCGGACCCGCTTGTCGTGGAAGGGCGTCCAGTCACCGTCCGGCGGGCCGCCTCGGCGACCGCACTGCCATCCGATGAACGAATAGCCGGATCGCATGTTGACCCACTTGTAGATCGCATTGCTGCGGAGGAAGTCGCTGTCCTTGCGGAGTTCCGCGTACTGCGAGGAGGACGGCGTGAGCATGTCGCCGTCCCCGTTCCGGAATCCGACCAGCGCGGCGGTCGGTTCGGTGATGACCTTGAACCGCATGCTCTCGAGCGAAGGCTTCTGATCGCCCCAGTACCGCTCGTTGCGGACCACGACGACGTCCTCGCCGGGCGACCACTGGTTCTCGACGTCCATCACTTCGAGCCTGAACGGCCCGGAGCCCATCAGCAGTCCGGTCGACTGGTTGATCTCGGACTCCTCGAGCGCTCCGTACACGTGCTTCGGAAGCACCGCGATGCCGAGGGTGTAGTCGAGGTTGGTGAAGACCGCCTTGTTGAAGACGAACTCCACGGTCCGGTCGTCGACGACGTCGACCCGTTCGATCATGTCGAGGGTCGACCTCGATCGTTCGGCCTCGATCCGGGTGTTCTTGATGAAGTCCTCGACGGTCCAGCGGACGTCCTCGGAGGTCACCGGCGTCCCGTCGCTGAAGGCCGCGCGGGGGTTCAGGTGGACCCGGAGCCACATGCCGTCGGGATCGAACTGCCAGGCATCCGCGAGGACGCCCTCGATGGCGAGCGTTTCGGAGTTGTACGCGCCCAGCGGCTCGACGACCTGGTCGAGAATCCGCCGGCTGTAGACGTCACCGGAGAGATACGGCGTGATCCGGGGAAGCTGCGCACCGAAGATCTCGGTGAACTCCCCGCCCTCGGCGTAGCCGGGAACCGACTCGGGGCTGGTGGTGAACGCCGGGGTCTCCTGCCACGCGACCTCGACGCCGGGCCGGGCCCAGGCGGTATCGCGAGCGCCGTCCCCGGCCGTGGTGTCCGATGCGAAATCGTCGCTCGAGGAGTCGACCGTGGGTGCTGGAGCGGCCGTGCCGGACGCGGCGACGCCGCTCACGTGCACGTTGATCGGTCGGGATGCGATGGCCGTCTTCAGTTCGGCCAGCTCCCTGCGGACGTCGTCCATGCCCGCGGATCCGCCGCCGTTGCCCGATCGCTCGATGTCGCTCATCTTGCTCTCGAGCTTCTGCATCTCCCGCCACAGGCGGTCGCCCGCCTGCATCGAGAGGAAGGCCAGCAGGCCCACCACGCCGATCAGGAGGAAGAGCATCGAATCCTTGAAGGTGAATCGGTTCTGCATCTGAAGGGGGCTTCCAGGGGGTCGGCGGCCTTGCGGCGCGCCTCGGTACGAGGCCGGGCTGCGTGCCCGGACGGTACAGGCTACGTGGAGCCGTGAGTTGGATCAAACCTCGCCTTGAGCCGGTCCCCGATCAGGTTGAGGCTGACGAGGGTGATCGCGATGAAGATGCAGGGCCAGGCCAGCAGCCACCAGCGACTTCGGACCGTGTTGAGTTCCGAAAGACCGGTGCTCGCGAGGTTGCCCCAGCTGGGGAGCGGCTCCTCGACCCCGATCCCGAGAAAACTCAGGAAACTCTCCGAGAGGATCGCCGCCGGGACCGCGAGGGTCCCGTAGACGACGATCGGGCCGACCAGATTCGGGAGGAGATGTCGGAAGAACTGCCGGCCCGCCCCCATGCCCTGGGCCCGGCAGGCTTCCATGAAGGGCTGGGCCCGGAGGCTGAGCACCTGCCCTCGGATCACGCGGGCGGTGGTCAGCCAGCCGACGCCGCCGATCGCGACGAGCAGCGTCGCGACGTTGACCAGTTGCCGGGCGGACGAGGATGGGTCGAGTCCGAGCCGGGCGATCACGCCGTCGGCGGCCACCGAGATCAGAACGACCAGCAGGATGTAGGGCAGTCCGTAGAGGATGTCGACGATCCGCATGATCGTGGCGTCGACCCGCCCACCGACGAATCCGGCGACCCCGCCGAGCAGGGTCCCGATCGTGACGGCGATCACCGCCGAGGCGAGTCCGATTCCGAGGCTCACCGCGCCACCGAGCATCACCCGCGTCAGCATCCCGCGTCCGAGTTCATCGGTGCCGAACGCAAGCACCGGGACGAATCCCCCCGCGTCGGCCACCTCCGCGACGCGGGCCGTCTCGGCCGCATCGAAACCCGCCAGCGACGGCGGCAGAAGATTGAGGTCAAGGTCGCCTGCTTCGTAACGGCGTTCGACCACGCCGGCGAACTCGACCCCCCCGAGGGTCCACGGGAGCGTGGCAAAACAGCCGATGCCGACCAGAAGCAGGACAAGGATACCGATCGGCCCCGCCCAGCCCCGGGATCGCGCCATCACGGCCTTCGGTCGTCCGGGAGCGGCGGATGGCACGGTGGCGGCGTCGGACATTCGTTGGATTCAGTCACCCCGCCGTGGCGGCGGGCGATTCCTTCTTCGGGCTCTTCCCGTCGACCGGGCGGACACGTTCCTCGCGCGGCATCAGGAGTCGCTCGACCATTGCTTCCACACGAGCGCTCGAGGACGCGACCTCCTCCTGGAGTTTCGCCCGCATCTCGAGCACCGCCAGATCAAGCGCCGCGAGCTCCATCGCCCGGACCTTCAATCCAAGGTCGACGGTCTTCGCGGCCAGCGCCTCGATCGACGCCCTCGCCGCGAGCTGGGCCGATTCGTCCCCGGCGGCCTGCGCTTCGCCGAACGCCATCGCCGCCTTGCGAAGATCGAACTGGGCCTTCAATTCCTCGACCTTCGCGGCGAAGAGCTCGGGATTCCTCCGCTCGAGCATCAGCATCCCGTGAAGCCGCCGACCATTTCGGGCCAGCGATTTCATCGCGGCTTCGCGGTTCTCCGCCCATTGTTCCTCGAGGGCGGTGGCCATCTCCGGTGAGATTCGTTTCCCGATCTCGATCATCCGCTTGAAGTCCTCTTCGGAGATCGTTCGCGGCACGCCACGCCCGCGTGACTCGTCGGCATCGCCTCGTCCGAGCAATCGATCCGCCATCCCGCCGCGTCGCCCGTCGAACCGTCCCCCGAATCGCGGATTCTGATTGGCCTCGTTGCCGTCCGCACGTGCCCGGCGTGGACGTTCCGTCGCCTGTTCCGTCGCCTGTTCCGTCGCCTGTTCCGTCGCCTGTTCCGTCGCCTGTTCCGTCGCCTGTTCCGTCGCCGAATCCTGAGCAGACAGCGTGGCGGTGCCGAACAGCACGAGGAGGCCGGCGATCATCGATCTGCACGTG
>Ga0315320_10000289_pt1 | contig 40165 bp, 32 predicted proteins | sample M140m21515metaG_FD_203458 | JGI IMG/M metagenome (GOLD analysis project Ga0315320, IMG submission 203458) | Ammonia-oxidizing marine archaeal communities from Monterey Bay, California, United States - M1 40m 21515 | ecosystem: Environmental > Aquatic > Marine > Coastal | place: USA: California... | reverse complement strand
CTGGAATATTTTTTTCAAAAGGAGAGTTTTTAAAATGAAGATCCATAGACTCAGCCCCTTTTAAAAATTCTTTGAAATTTTTTGATCCAATAATGATAGAAATAATTAAACCAACTGATCCCCAGAGTGAAAATCTTCCTCCAACCCACTCAGGAATAGAAAGTACATTATCAGACGAAATACCAAATTCTTTTGGCGCTTCGGTGTTATTAGAAACAGCAATAAAATGATCCTTTATAGATGCTTCATTTGAATTTTCTATAAACCATTCCCTTATTTTTTTTGCATTTTCTAGTGTTTCGATTGTTGTAAATGTTTTAGAAACAATTATGAAAATAGTGGTTTCAGGGTCTAACTTTTCAAGTAATTTTGATGTATAATCAGGATCGATATTAGAGACAAAGTGAGGCTTAACACCAAGGCTATAATAAGATAATGCTTCGGTAACCATATCTGGACCAAGATGAGATCCTCCAATTCCAATATTTACAACATCTTTAATTTTTTTACCTGTAGATCCTAGTTTTTTTCCACTATTTATTTGATCTGAAATATTTGTTATCCTCTTTATTGATGCTTCAACCTCTTTTTTTAATTCAGGATCTTTTATTTCGCTTGACCTTAAAGCAGTGTGAAGAACAGATCTTTTTTCTGTTTCATTAATAGTAGATCCATCAAAATACTTTTCAATATTATTCTTTAAATTAGTTTCATTACTTAAATCAATTAATAGCTTTAGAGTTGATGAACTTAGTCTGTTTTTTGAGAAATCTACATAAAAATCCTTCCAACTTATTGTAAACTCTTCAAGTCGATCACTTTCTTCAAAAAAACTTGAAATATGATTATTACCTTCAGCTTTGAATTTTTTTTCAAGCTCTGACCAGGAATTTAAATTTGTTGGATTTATTTTAGATAATCCCATTAGATGGAAGTTTTATTTTTAATTATTACTGAATCAAGTTCAGACTTGATTAAGACAATATCACTAAAGTACTTCTTTTTTAATGACTCGTTGATTGGTTTAGCTTCAGGAAGTTTTTGTTTGAAAGGGTCCACTTGAATACCATTTTTCCAGAACCTATAACAGACATGAGGTCCAGATGTATTCCCAGTCATACCTACCCATCCAATTACATCTCCTTGTTCAATAAATTGTCCAACTTTAACATTACTTTTTCTCATATGTAGATATTGAGTGTCATAAGTATTATTGTGTCTAACCTTTACATACCTTCCGTTTGCTCTTGTATAGCTGGACTCAATAACAGTGCCATTAGCTGTAGACATAATAGGTGTTCCAACCGGAGCTGCAAAATCTGTTCCCTTATGAGGTCTAACTCTATTACCATACAAAGCTATTCGTCGTCTTAAATTATATCTTGATGAAATCCTTCCAAATTTAATGGGAGACTGTAAAAATGCTCTTCTTAGATTTTTCCCATCTTGATCTAAGTATTCAACAATCCCTTTAATTGAATCTGTTTCATATTCAAAGGCATACCTTTCAACACCTTTGTGAACAAAATAAGCTGCCTTAATTTTTGTTATTCCAACAGGAATAGAATCATCTACATATGCTTCCGTATATATTACTTTGAATTTATCACCCTTATCTAATCTAAAAAAATCAATTGTCCAAGCATATATGTCAGATAAATAATAAGTCAATAAAGGATCTTTATCCTGCTCTTCAAGAGTTAGATATAGTGAGTTGTCAATAATTCCTGATGCTGATAGATCTTTATATGTTCTAGTTTTTTTAAATGTATTACCAAACACACTGTCTCTTAATTGGATAAAAGAGTATCCTTCAATTGTAGGATGATAAACAAAGGCTTTTAATTTTCTTATAGAATCTTTAGTATATATAAGCGTGTAAGGTTTGCCTATTTGAAGTTTTCTAAAGTCTACATCATTTTTTGTTTTTTGTAGTGCTTGATATATTTCAGGATAATCAATCCCTTGACCCTCTAATATATCACCAAACGTGTCTCCTTTTCCAACTTTTTTCTCTTCAAATAAATATTTACTTTCATCATAACCATATTTATATTTAATAGGATCTTTTTCTTTTTTATTCTCATTTATTTCAGAATTACAAGAGCTTAAAAAGATTATGAAAACATATATCAAGACAAAAAAACAGTAGTACTTTATCCTTTTATTCATTAGTTGTTAATTTGAATTTCAATTGGATTAGCAATCCCAGAAAATTTTTCTAGATCAGCCTTAATAGACCCAACTAGTAAATCTGCTTGAACTCTAATTGGAAGTCTATTTTTATCATTAGTTAACCAAATTGTAATACTACCTTCCCCTTTAAATATTCTACTCCTGTTAGTAGCAGGCATTAGTTTTAAGCATTCTACTTTTCCATATTTTGTATTAATGACCTCTTTGCCAAGATACTTGAGAGACAACTCTTTGTTTTTTGAATCATAAAACATGTTTATTGTAAAATAATCACCTATTTCAATACTGTTCGGAGAAAAGTTTTTTCTAAGGTAGTATAAGGATGATATAAGATCTTGAATGTTTTTTTCTGTAGAAATTGTTTTTATTGTTCCATTTTTAATATTATTTACAATAGCACTGTTTGATTCAGAATCAAACTGAACTTCTAAGTTTTTAGTATAACCACCTTCATAAATATTTCGTTTAAAAAAAACGGGAGATACATTTTCATTATCAAAATAGCTGCTATAATAATCTTCAACTTTAAAAAAAAGCCTAGCTAATCCAATTGTTTTTCCATACCCAGATGCTAATAAAAGTTTTTCTCCGTTGAGCTCTTCACTTGAAAGCGTAAGTGAAGCATAGCTAGCATTGAAAATTCCATAGTGAACTCTGTACTCTAGTGCTTCTCCAGCTTTAAACGGTTCTATATTTTTTGGAGGGGATTGGCTAAAAACTAGGTTGATACTTAATAGAAGAATTTTGAGATATAGAAATTTAACTTTCATCATTTACAAGAGCAAAATTACTTAAAATTAATTTCTTAATTGATTAAAAACAGATCTACCTCTAATCTTCCCAAGAAATATTATCAACTCTTTTTCATCAGCATCTTTTAATCTTTTAAAAGATTTATACTTGCTTAAAAGTTTGTCTTTTAGAACCGGCCCCACTCCTTTTAGGCTATCCATACCTGATTTAAGAGCATCTTTACTTCTAAGGTCTCTGTGAAAATTAATAGCAAATCTATGAGACTCATTTCTTAATTGCTGAATTAATTTTAAAGTTTCAGACTTCTTATCTATGTATAAAGGTAATTTGTCATCAGGCTTAAAAATTTCCTCAAGTTTTTTTGCTATACCAATTATAGCAACCTTATTTTCTAAATTCAGTTTTTTTAAGCTTTTTACTCCAGAGCTCAATTGACCTTTTCCACCATCTACTATAATTAGATTTGGTAAAGTTTCTTTTTCGTCTAAAAGCCTTTTTAATCTTCTGTAAACAACCTGTTCCATTGAAGCAAAATCATCAGGGCCATCTATATTCAGTATTTTAAAATGTCTGTAATCTTTTTTTGAAGGTTTGCCATTTTTAAAAACAACACAAGATGCCACTGGATTAGTTCCCATCAAATTCGAATTATCAAAACATTCTATTTGAACAGGTTTTTCTTTTAATTGGAGATCTTTTTTTGCCTGCTCCATAATTCTATTGCCATGAGCTTCTGGATCAACAATTTTTATTTGTTTTAGTTTATCAATTCTATAAAACTTTGCATTTCTTTCAGACAATTCAATCAATTTTTTCTTATCACCTGTTTTAGGAACAGTTACTTTAATTGGCTGAGGAAGATTCAACTTAAAGGGCAAAACGACTTCTTTACTTTGTGACTGAAACCTTTGTTTAAGTTCTATTACAGCTAGACTCAAAATTTCCTTATCTGATTCTTCAAGCTTCTTTTTAACCTCTAATGTAAACGATCTAATTACTGCTCCATATGAGATTTGCAGATAATTTATATATGCATAAGATTCATCAGAAATTAATGCAAAAACATCTATATCACTTATCTTAGAATTTACTATAGTTGATTTAGCTTGATAATTATATAAAATTTCCAGCTTTTCTTTTATTTCCTGAGCTTTTTCATATTTAAGATTTTTTGAAAATAATTTCATTTTATCTTTAAGATCATCAATTGATTTTCTAAAATGCCCTTTAATTAAATTACGAATTGACTTTATGTTTTCTGAAAATTTAACTTTAATACTTTCTTCTGTCTCTTTTTTTATTAGGTGGTTTAGCTCATGATTCAAAAAAGGATAAATATCTTTAATTAATTTAATTAGAAATCTCGCACTGTAAACATTAGTAAAGGGTCCGTAGTATTCACCCCTTCTTTTTTCAACTTTTCTTGTATAGAAAATATCAGGGATAGGCTCTTTGACAATACAAATCCATGGATATGATTTATCATCTTTTAGCAGAATGTTATATTTAGGTTGATATTTTTTTATTAGGTTATTTTCTAATAGAAGAGCATCCATTTCAGTGTCAACTATAATTTTTTCAATTTTTCTGATACTTTTTACAAGTAGTTTTGTCTTTTTACTTTCATGATTTTTTGAAAAATAGGATGAAACTCTTTTTTTTAGATTTTTTGCTTTACCTATATAAATAATTTTGTCATCATCATAAAATTGATAAACACCCGGAAGTTCAGGAAGAGATTTAGCTTGAAGATGAAGTTCAGAATGTTTCACTAAAACAAAATTAAGCCTATTTTTTTTTTATATTAATGTAAATGAAGAACAACAAGGTTTTTTTAAGACAATTATTTAAAAAACATAGATCTGAGCTTGCGGATAATGAGGTAAAAGATTTAAATAAAGCAATTTTTAAAAACTTATTGAAAACGGACTTATTTAAAAAAACCTATTATCATATATACCTGTCCAACTCTTTAAATAATGAGGTTGAAACGGATGGGGTTATAAAGTTGTTATTCAAAAAAAATAAAAGAGTATATGTGCCAAAGATTATGGGTGAAAACTTGATTCATATTGAAATAAACAAGGACACAACATATTCTAAAAACCAATTAAGTATTAGAGAACCTTCAAGCACAAACACATCTGATTCAAAGATTTTTGATGTTGTATTTATTCCTCTTTTAGCCTACGATAAATATGGAGAAAGGGTAGGTTATGGTGGGGGTTACTATGACAGATTTTTAGTGAAGACTCAAAAGAATGTTTTAAAAGTAGGGCTATCCTTCTTTGAACCTGTGGATAAAATCTTAAATGTTGAAGAACATGATATCAAATTAGATTATGTTATAACTCCGAATAGAGTATATAATTTCACCTAAATTAAATGGATACTTTTTTATTAAATACTAGAAGAAAGATTACTCCAGTGCTTATATAAGAGTCTGCTAAATTAAAAACATATTCAAAAAAAGTATATTCTTCACCACCAACAAAGGGAATCCAACTTGGCCAATTCCATGTTGCTAAAGGAAATTGTATCATATCTACAACACTTCCATAAAACAAAGGTGCATAACCAGTATCAGGGAACAGTGTAGCTACTTGTCCATAGCTTGACGAAAAGAGTATTCCATAAAAAACAGAGTCAATTAAATTACCAACAGCACCTGCAAAGATTAGGCAAATACAAAATATTAATAGTTGAGAGCCTTTATTTTTGATAATACTTTTCAACCAAAAGCCAATACCAATACAAGCAAAAATTCTAAAAACAGTTAAAATTAACTTAGCTGTATTATCGTCTAAAAAGGGAAGTATATTATTTAGTCTAGCGCCCATTGCCATACCTTTGTTTTCAATAAAAAGTAATTTGAAAAAACCAAGATCAATTATAGGGGGCTGACCATATGATGTTATAGAATAATTTAGTTTAATGTAAATCTTTACAAACTGATCTAAAAAAATTAGTAATAAGATAAATATTACTGACTTTTTAGTGTCAATATTTTTTAGCAAAGAGTTCAAATCAATAATATTTAGTTTTGAATATTTTTAGCCTCAATGCTAAGAGTAGCATGAGGAACTATATTGAGTCTTTTTTTATTTATAAGTTTTCCAGTTACCCTACAAACTCCGTAAGTTTTATTCTCAATCCTAACAAGAGCATTTTTTAAATCTCGTATAAATTTCTCTTGTCTTAATGCTAACTGAGTATTTGCTTCTTTTGACATAGTTTCAGAGCCCTCTTCAACTGATTTAAAAGTTGGGGAAGTGTCTTCTGTTCCGTTAGTGCTATCATTCATGTATGCACTTTTTATAAGATCAAGATCATTTTGAGCTTTTTCAATCTTAACATTGATTATCTTTCTGAAGCCCTCTAATTCTTTATCACTGTATTTGTTTTTTGAATTTTTACTCATTTCAAACTTTTTTTATGGTTATTCTAGTTTTAATATTATCGAACTCAATGACATCTCCTACATCTAGATTTTCGCTAAAATATAATTTTATTGCTAGAGTTTCACCTATAACATAATCTAAATTATCATTTATAGCTTTTTCAAGATTATAAGAGTTTTTAATATTTATTTCTATTTTATCAGTTACTTCAAGCCCTTCACTCTTTCTAATATTCTGAATTCTATTAACAATCTCCCTTGCAATTCCTTCATTAATTAATTGCTCATCAAGACTTAGATCAAGTGCAATTGTTTGGCCATTTCCACTAGCTACCGATAAACCTTCAATATCTTTATAATTAATTTCAACATCTTCAAGTGAAATTGAAACTTCAGTTTCATTCACTTTAAAATTGAGTGAGCTAGTGGTTTCTAGCTTTTCAATTTCATTGTTTGATAGTGATTTTATTTTTTTTGCAACATCATTAATTATTTTTCCATACTTAGGACCCAGAAGCTTGAAATTAGGTTTAAGTTCTTTAATTAGCAAAGAATTTTTATTATCTAGAAACTCAATTGACCTTACATTTATTTCTGATAAAATTTGTGATTTTGCGTCTTCAATTTCATTTTTTTCAATTTCATTTTTTACGGGTATAATAATTTTTTTTAATGGCTGTCTTACTTTAATTTTTTCTTTTTTTCTTATAGAAAGAGCAAGGGAGCAAATATTTCTTACCTGATTAATTTTGTTTTCTAGATTGTTATCAATTATGTCGGATGAGTAATCGGGAAAGCTAGATAAATGAACAGATTCAAAATTATCCTTTTTTGCTACTGTGTTTAAAGACTGAAAAACATACTCAGAGTAAAAAGGTGCAATAGGAGAAATAAGTTTGCTAATGGTTAAAAGACACTCAAAAAGAGTTTGATATGCAGAAATTTTATCAGCATTATATTCTCCCTTCCAAAACCTTCGTCTACATAGTCTAACGTACCAATTGCTTAGTTTTTCCTGAACAAAATCATTAATATCTCTTGCGGCAGGTGTTAAATCATAATTATCAAAATCTTTATCTACTCTTTGAATTAAGGAATTAAGTTCAGACAGAATCCACCTATCAATTTCAGGCCTTTTATTAATTTCTATTTTATTTTCCACATGTTCAAAACCATCTATGTTTGCATACAAACTAAAAAAACTATAAATGTTTTGTAGCGTACCAAAAAACTTTCTTTTTATCTCTGCAACTCCTTCTTGATCAAATTTTAAATTATCCCATGGGTTTGAGTTTGAAACCATATACCATCTAACAGCGTCAATGCCAAAATTATTTATCATCTCAAAGGGGTCTATGGCATTACCCAATCTTTTAGACATTTTTTGCCCACTTTTATCTAATACAAGACCATTAGAAACAACATTTTTGTATGAAATTGAATCAAACACAATTGTAGATATTGCATGAAGCGTATAGAACCATCCTCTAGTTTGATCCACACCTTCTGCAATAAAATCTGCTGGAAAGTTTGATTTAGTATCAATTAAATCTTTATTTTCAAAAGGATAATGAATTTGCGCATAAGGCATCGATCCAGATTCAAACCAAACATCAATTATGTCTTTTTCTCGCTTCATAGGGAGACCTTTTTCCGAACATAAGACAATATCATCAACAAAATCTTTATGAAGATCAACTTTATCATAATTATCATCAGACATATCACCAATGTTAAATTTAGAATAAGGATTGGTCTTCATTAACCCCTTTTCTATTGAAATATTAATTTCATTAATTAGCTCTTCAACTGAACCAATTACTTTATGTTCAGTTCCCTCTTCGTTTGACCATATTGGTAATGGAACTCCCCAAAACCTTGACCTTGATAGGTTCCAGTCATTAGCAGACTTAAGCCAATTCCCAAATCTACCTTCTCCAGTTGATTTAGGTTTCCAATTTATGTCTTTATTAAGGTTAAACATTCTTTCAGACAGGTCACTAATTTTAATAAACCAAGATTCCATTGGATAATAAAGCACTGGCTTATCTGTTCTCCAGCAGTGAGGATATGAATGAGAATATTTTTCAACCTTAAATGCTAAATTTTGCTCTTTAAGCTTAATAGCAATTTCAACATCAACAGATTTATCCGGTATTGAATCAGACTCATAGTATTCGTTTTTAACATATTTACCACTAATTAAGCCAATATTATCGATGAACTTTCCTTTCAAGTCAACTAGAGGAACTTTATTGCCTTTTTCGTCAAGCACTTGAAGAGGGGGAACTTCAGGCTCAGCAGACTTTGCCGCCTTGTAATCATCCGCACCAAATGTTGGAGCTGTATGGACTATTCCGGTTCCATCTTCAGTTGTAACAAAATCACCAAGAATTACTCTAAAAGCATTCTCAGGATTATCAACTGGAAGAGGGGCTTCCTCCCAGATTCTGTCATATTTAAGATTTTCAAGATCTACACCCTTACATGATTCCAATATAAAGTATGGGACTTTAGTATCATTTTGATTAAATAAATCAAGTTCATTTTCATTATCAATTTTATAAAAGTTTTTGGAGAAAACTTTATCAATTAAATTCTTAGCTAACAATACAGTTATTCTCTCTTTTGTGTACTGATTAAATGTTTTAACAAAAGAGTATTCAATTTTAGCCCCAACAGTTAAAGCTGTGTTAGAAGGTAAAGTCCAGGGAGTAGTGGTCCATGCTAAAAAATAAAAGGGATACAAGTTTTTTAATTTTACTGGCAAATTATCATCCAAACATTTAAATTGAGCAATTACAGAGGTATCGCTTATGTCTCTATATGCTCCAGGCTGATTTAACTCGTGCGAGCTAAGTCCAGTACCTGCTGCAGGAGAATATGGTTGAACTGTATATCCTTTATAAAGCAGTTTTTTTTCAGATATGTTTTTAATAAGCCACCAAACTGTCTCCATGTATTTAGGTGTATATGTTACATATGGGTCAGAGAGATCAATCCAATACCCCATTTGTCTTGTAAGGGATTCCCATTCAGCTGTATATTTCATAACAGCTTTTTTACATGCAGCATTATATTCGGAGACACTAATTTTACTTCCAATATCATCTTTAGATATTCCCAATTCTTTCTCTACTCCTAATTCGACTGGAAGTCCATGGGTATCCCAGCCAGCCTTTCTTTCAACATTATATCCCTTTAATGTTTTATATCTACAAAAAGCATCTTTAATAGTTCTAGCCATCACATGATGGATTCCAGGTTTTCCATTAGCAGATGGAGGACCTTCATAAAAAACAAAACTTGAGCTATCCTTCTTATTAAATGATTTAGAAAAAATATCATTTTTAGACCAAAAATCTTGGATCTCTGATGAAATTGAAGTCAGTGAAAAGTTTTTAGATTCTCTAAATTTCATTATCCTTTAGTTAAAGGCGAAATTAATGATTTTAGATCAAATAAAAGTTAATATAATGAGTTATAATTTTAGATTTAGCCCTACCTGAAAGGATCTTCCAGGAGCAGAAATCCCGGAGGCAAAAGTTCTGTAGTGAGAATCAAAAACATTTGTTAAGCCTATCCTCAAAGTAACATTAGATGAAATATTTTTGCTTCCATAGATTGAAAGATCAGACCATTTTGGAGTTCCCAGATAGGTTAATAATCCTTCACTATTAACTATAAAAGGTGTTTCATCTAACCCATCTTCTCCACCAAAGCTATACTCGCTAGGATTCTTAGCTTCACTAAATTTATATACTGCCCTAAGGTTAAGACCTCTTTTAGAATAGGAAAGTGCAATTGAGCCAAATAAAGGAGAAATAGAAGGAAGAGGTCCGTAGGTGTCATTATTATCACCTCTGGTATATGTGAGAGCATAATCCAATTTTAAATTGCTCATTATTTTTGAGAAACCGTCAATTGAGAAACCATGAATAAATCGATTTCCAAGATTTTTATTTGAAATGGTAGTCACCTCTTCTCCGTTATATATTATTGTTGATAGGTCCGGTGTTGTTATGTCTGAAAAAACAACATATTCATCTCTTCCGATATGTCTAGAGATAATCGTGCTAAAACCTCTAAGTGAAATAAAGTTAGTGTTATTAAGAGATCTAAAGTCAAAACCTAGGTCGAGGTTATATGCATATTCTGGTTTTAAAAATGTATTTGGAACAACCAATAGACCATTATTTTCTCGTATTTTTCCAATATCATCAATATTAGGATTTCTAAACCCACTAGATAAAACTGTATTTATTTGAACTCTTTTACTAGGTCTTAATTTTATCGAGACAGTAGTTGTTAATGCTTTAGAGTTAAGGTTTACTTCAGATAATTGAGGGTTTACTGAGATAACATCATTCCAGCTTGCTTTTAGTCCAGTAAAAGTAAGTCTAGTACCAACGTTAAAAGTAAAAAACTCACTCATGTTCCAAGACCAATTCACATAGGAAGCAAAGCTTGTATAGGAACTCCCATTACTAGGATATCTGGTTGGAATAGCAAACTTTTTACCAAGACCAGTTACTTGATTGCCCTCTATTTCAAGGGTTTGGTCATATGCCTTTGAATAGTTATAATTATATGTAGATTCAACACCATAAGAGATAGAGTGTCCGTTATTAAAAGAAGTATCAAAATCACCATTTAAGCTAAATACTTTAAGGTCTTCAATCTGATGTGACCTATTAAGAGCATTAAATTTTCTTTTGATTCTACTTTCATTTATTTTTTGAAATCCAAAAGTGATAGCCCCTTTTTTCATAAACTTTCTGTTAGGAAATATTTTCAAACTAGGGGAGATTAAAAATCTTTTTTGAGGTCCATAATACCATTCACTAAATTTCAGCCCTCCCTCTTTTGTAAGACTCAATTGATCATATCTATCAATATCACTTGACTCAGAAAATTGAATGTTTACGTTAAGTAAATTAGTATCACCAAGTTTTAATAAAAACTTTTGAAAAAGATCTACTTGACTATAGCTTGTATTTTTCTGAATGTTTTCATCTGAATTAGTTGATGCTTGAGAGTAATATGAGTACCTAGAATTTTCAGAATATAAAGGAGTTAAGCCCCAACTGTTAAATCCATGTTCTCGCTTTTTCCCCATTTTTATATCTCCAAATTTAGAAATAGATAGAGATGTAATACTACCCCAGTTTTCACTGCTATAATTAGTTACAAAATTATTTGAAACCCCTTGATTTGCTGAAGTATAATTAGTAGTAAAACTAGATTTTATTTTTTCAGATCCTTTAAGAATTGGGCTTTTAGTATAATAATGAATAACACCTCCCAATGCATCAGAGCCATATCCAACAGAGGAGGATCCAAAAATAATTTCTGCTCTTTCAATAATACTTGGGTCAATAGTAATAGAATTTTGTAGGTGTCCAGAACGGTATATAGCATTATTCATCCTCACTCCATCAACAACAATTAAAACCCTGTTTGCTTCAAACCCCCTTATGATTGGACTTCCACCTCCACCTTGACTTTTTTGAACTCTTATCCCAGGACTTAGTTCTAGTAACTCTGCTCCAGATGCTGGAGAAGACAAGAATAAGTCTTCAGATTTAATTACGGATACTTTTTCAGCAATTTGATTTACATTGGATTCAGACCTAGCAACGGATAAAATTACTTCTTCAAGATTTTGACTTTCAGATTGAAGATAAATTGAAGATCCGTTTAACACAGATCCCTTTAATAATTCTAAGGTTGCGTAACCAAGTAGTTGGAAATAAATTTTTTCATTTTCAGAAAACACACTTAAGTCTACAACACCATTTAAGTCAGTGATTATTGACTCTGATTTATCTTCATTAAAGATGACAACATCTGAGAGATTTTCATTTGAATTTTCATCTTTTACAGAGACCTGTTGACTATATGAATAACTTGAGACAAAAAATAATGAAATAATTAGCCCGTTTATTAAGAATAATTTATTTAAATATTTCATTAAAAACATTGATCGATTTAGGTGTTTTGAACATTTGTAAATGTAGAGAATAATAGTCAATTATATAATTAAGAATTTTGACTCTAGAGTTGTTTTTTAAATTCATTAAATTTAAATCCTCAAATTTCGTGCCTAAAAACTCCTTAAACAGATTGAAATCATCCCCACTTATGTTACTTCCAAATGGTCTGGTTGAAGTTGTTGACCCTAACTGTAAGTCAAAAAATGAATCATTTTCATTATTTATATTAGGGTAAAAACCTATAAATTTTGACAGTTCAAGTAAAAATTTTATGTGGAAATTATTGCAGCTAACTTCACTGTCATACCATGAAAGAGAGTTGAATAAAAATTCGAATAAACCTTTATTTACATCAGTTTCCTCTCGAAATATACTATTTAAAATTTCAGATAAGAAAATGATAATAGAACTTTTTTGAATATCACTATGCAATGAGTTGTAGAGTTTTTCAGTTTTAACCTCTTTAATGAATCCAAGGTTTTTTCCTTCCGTGTAGGCATAATTAATATTTATAATATTTAAGGGAAAAAAATGAGCCTTACTAAATTTAGATTTTTTTGATCCGTAGACACCTTTAACAATAAATGTTTTAAACCCTATGTCTTCAAGATAGCAAGATACTATTAAGCTAGTCTCCCCATTCTTTATGGGCCTTATTACAAAAGCTCTTGAATTAGGCATTTGATTTATACAACACCCTGAGCTAACATTGCATCAGCAACTTTCACAAAGCCTGCGATATTTGCACCTTTAACATAGTTTACCTGACCTTTAGAAGATCCATATTTAAGACATGATGAGTGTATGTCTGACATGATTTCCTTTAATTTGCCATCAACAACCTCTCTACTCCAAGTATATTTTAATGAATTTTGAGCCATCTCTAATCCAGACACAGCAACTCCTCCAGCATTAGAGGCTTTACCAGGGGCATATAAAACTTTATTTTCTATAAAGAGATTAACGGCATCAGAAGTACAAGGCATGTTTGCGCCTTCACCAACTGTTTTACATCCATTCTTTATAAGCATCTTTGCGTCATTAGCTTTTAGTTCATTTTGAGTTGCACATGGAATAGCAATATCACATTTAACAGACCATGGATTTTTATTTGAATGAAACTCAGCTTTAGGATACTTTTTTACATAAGCAGATATTCTTTCTCTTTTAACATTTTTTAGCTCCATTATATATTGTAGCTTTTCTTCATTAATCCCGTCATTATCATAAATATATCCTGATGAATCTGAAAGAGTCAAAACTTTTGCTCCCAAATGGATGCATTTTTCAGTTGCATATTGAGCAACATTTCCAGATCCAGATATAACAACAGACTTTCCTTTCAAATCTTGATTGGAAGCTTTTAACATTTCATCAATAAAGTATACGACACCATATCCAGTTGCCTCTGGTCGTATAAGAGATCCACCCCACGAGACACCTTTTCCAGTAAGAACTCCTGAAAACTCATTTTTTAATCTTTTATACTGACCAAACAGATAACCAATCTCTCTTCCGCCAACACCAATATCTCCTGCAGGGATATCTTTATTTGGACCAATATGTCTGAACAGTTCAGTCATAAAACTTTGACAGAATCGCATAACTTCTGTATCAGATTTTCCTTTAGGGTCAAAATCTGAGCCTCCTTTTCCTCCTCCCATAGGAAGAGTGGTTAAAGCATTCTTAAAAACTTGTTCAAAGGCAAGAAATTTTAATATACTTAAATTTACAGATGGATGAAAACGTAAGCCTCCTTTGTAAGGACCTATTGCTGAATTCATCTCAATTCTATAACCTCTATTAACTTGAATTTCTTCATTATCATCAATCCATGCTACTCTAAAAGAAACCACTCTTTCAGGCTCTACCATTCTAAGTAAAATGTTTTGTCCGTAGTATATATCTTGAGAAACAATATAAGGAATAACAGTTTCAGCAACCTCAGTGACTGCCTGCATGAATTCAGGCTCATTTTGGTTTTTTTGATTTACTTCTGACAAAAATTGTTTTATGATTTTTTCCATTTCAATCACTTGTATATAACAAAGGTAGCACAAAAAAAGAAAGCCCTCCAAAAATTAGAGTTATAATCGCTTGACAAGACCAAGCCATCCATCCATATGTTAATCCAATTTCAGTGTTTATTCCAAAATTGACCAAAAACAAAGAAATAGCTAGCGGATATACACCAAGTCCATGGTTTGAGAAAGAGATACTAAAGACTCCAACAACAAATGCTGGAAAAATTAAGCTGTTGTCTATTAGGTTTAGTTCAGCAACTGAAAACTTAATAACAAAGAAGGCTAAGATATAACAGGTCCATATTAAAGTTGAAAACAGTATGAAAGGAAATATCTTTTTTTTGAGCTTAGTTAGAGATAGAAACCCCTCAAGAATACCTTTAAAAAATTTTCTAATTTTATTAATTCGCGAGAGAATAAAAACTATTATTGCTGTAATAATAATTACTAGGGAAATAATAACCTCTATATTATCATTCATAGAATTAAGAAAGTCATCTTCAAAGAAAGAGTCTAAAATGACATTATATTGAAGTAGCCAGACTGAGACAAGAATTAACATAGAAATAGATACATCAACAACCCTTTCTGCTGCTATTGTACCAAAAGTTTTGCTAATAGGTATTTTATTATACTCGCTTAACACTGTTGCTCTTAGGACTTCCCCTGATCTAGGAATAGCCATATTAGACGTATAACACATAAAAACGCTAGCAATGCTTACAATGCTACTAGATTTATGTCCAATAGCTTTTGATAAAAACTGCCACCTAAGCCCACGAATTATATCTGCACACGCGCCTAGCACCATTGCGGCTAGAACATATTCTATTTTAGCTGATTTAATATAGCCCCAGATTAAATCTCTTTCTGCTTCTGATGTAATTTGGAAGGTTAGGTATATAAAAAATATGCCTAATGCAATTGGGATTAATATTTTTAATTGTTTTTTTAACTCCATTAAAGTTTTATGTTATCTATCAGTCTAATGTTTCCAATTCTGCATGCTATAAAGGCTCTTGTTTCATTATTTTTTTTTGAAATACTTGAAAATTTTTCAAGATTCATTATTTCAAAATACTCAAGTTTAAAACTATCAATTAATTTGGACCTATTTTTTATTTCATCTCTGATTTGAATAAAATCAAACTTAGAATACGCTTCTTTAGCCCATAAAAGAAGCTTGATGATTTCCTTAGCGCTTTTCCTCTCTTTGTCACTCATAAGCTTATTTCTTGAGCTCATAGCTAAACCGTCAGGTTCTCTAATTGTTTCACATCCAACCACATTTGTTTTTATATCAAGCTGCTCTGTTAGTGTTTTTATTAAAAGTAGTTGTTGAAAATCTTTTTCTCCAAAATATGCATTATCTGGATTAAAAATTTTGAATAGTTTCTCAATGATTGTTGCCACTCCATCAAAGTGACCAGGTCTATGTTTTCCTTCCATGATATTTGTGAAGCTTCCAAAATCATATTGTTTTGAACTTTCGTTTTTTTTGTATAGGTCATTATTTTCAGGAGTATAGACTATGACATTCTTAAACCTATTAAGCTTCTTTAGATCCTCCTTAATATTTCTCGGATATTTCTTTAGATCCTCCTTATCATTAAATTGAGTTGGATTAACATAAATTGAAACTATAACTTCATCATTTTCACTGTAAGCTTTTTCTATAAGTGATACGTGTCCCTCGTGAAGAGATCCCATGGTTGGAACAAGCCCAACAGATAGCTTGTGCTTTATAGACTTTAAAAGTTCTTTATGGGAAGAGTAAACTCTCAATTATGAGAAATAAATTATCTTAAAGATAATGTTTTTATATTCTTACTCATAATTTTCGTAATTTTGCCAGACTATAGCCAATATATAGATTTTGAAATTATTGAAAGACAAAAAAATATTAGTTATCTCTTCTGAGGTAGTGCCTTATCTTCCTCAAACTGAAAAGGCTGTAAATTCATTTTCAGTATCAAAAAAAATTAATCAAAATGGTGGTATGACCAGAATTTTTATGCCTAAATACGGCATGATAAATGAAAGGAGACATCAGTTGCACGAAGTTATTAGACTTTCAGGCATGAATATGATAATTAATGATTTATACTTGCCATTGATAATTAAGGTTGCCTCTATACCTAAAGAAAGAATGCAGGTTTATTTTATTGATAATGAAGAGTATTTTAAAAGAAAGGACTTGCTTTTTGACAAAGAAGAAAAGCTTCTAAAAGATAATGATGAAAGAATGATTTTTTTTACTAAAGGGGTTATAGAAACTGTAAAAAAACTTAATTGGGTTCCAGACATAATTCATCTTCATGGGTGGTTTGCGTCACTATTCCCACTTTACTTGAAAAAGTTATATTCTGATGACCCCATCTTCGATAAAAGTAAAATAGTTTCCTCTCTTTATGGAAAATCATTTGATGGCAGTTTGTCAAAAAAATTAAGTGAAAAAATTGAATTTGATGGAGTTGAAGGAGATCTTGATTTGATCTCGGAGCCAAACTTTGAGTCTCTTACAGATTTAATGATAAAGTTTTCAGACTCAGTAATTCTGTCTTCTGAAAATATTGATAAATCAACAACTTCCTCAATAAAAAATTATTCTAAAGATGTCCTTGATTTTAAAGATTCGTCAGACGATGAAAAGTTAATGGAATTTTTATTAAAAAATATTGATTAATGCGTAATAAGAGATTTTCAGGAATACTTTTAACAATGTTTTCTTTAGCTCTGATAACCTCGTGTAATAAAGATTATTATACAGTAGGTATTGAGTTGTTAGACCAACAATTTCAGAATTTAAAATCTGAAACATTTCCAGTATTTTCTTATCAAGAATCCTTAGAAAGAGTTCAGACAAATAACCTTTCAAATGTCCATCTAGGAGTTTTCAATGATGACTTTTTTGGGAATACAAACTCAAGTTTTATATCACAGCTAGATGTTTTCTCACTTCAAACTTTTGGAGAGTATAATCAAACACAGGAAATTGAAGGAAGCCCAACGGATATAAGAGCAATAAATGAGGAAGAAGAGTTGACGGCTGTATATCTTGATCTGCCTTTCTTCAATAATATTAATGATTCAGATGGTGACGGTGTAATAGATGTTTATGACTCTGATCCTCAAAATATTGAAAGTGATTCAGATAATGATGGTCTTTCTGATATAATTGAGTTTCAAGCTGGAACAAATCCTCTTAGTAGTGATTCAGATAATGACGGTATTTTAGATCCAGATGATACGGATAGTTCGTCTTACAATGTTGAACAACAAGTTTATGAAATAGACTCAGTTTTTGGAAATAGAGATGCAGAATTTGACTTAAAGGTTTATGAATTAACTTATTATTTGAGTTCTCTGGATCCTGCAAATAACTTCGAGTCTTCTAAAGAGTATTTTTCTGATGATGATTTTTATGAAAAAGGGTATTATGGCAAAACTTTACATGACGATAGGGTTAGTCTAAATTTTGATGAAATACCTGTTTTGTATACTGTGGATGACCCTACTACTGACCCTGATGAATTAACTCAAGTAAATTATTTTGAAACACCACGAATTAGAATCCCGCTTGACATACAGTTTTTTCAAAGAACAGTAATGAATTTAGAGGGCTCAGAGAAGCTAGTTAATCAGGCTAATTTTAATAATTTCTTTAAGGGGCTTATTGTTAGGGCTGAAAATTTCTCAGATGATCTTTATATGATGCTTGACATTTTAAATGCTAGGATTGTTTTAGAATATGACTATAACTCTTACAACTCTAATGGAACTATTGATGATGTTTCAGACGATACTATTGATAGAAAGAAGGCGTCTAATGTTATTCCTCTTGGTGGAGTTACTATAAACATCTATGATCATGAAAATTTTGATCAAAAAATATTAGCTGAAGTAAATTCTTCTGCTGATAATATTCCATCAGAGAAAATATATCTAAATGGATCAAAATTCATTTCTAAATTAAAGTTATTCTCTAACGACAATTCTATATCAGATGATTTAAGATCTTTCATGTCTAAAGATGTTTTGATAAATGAGGCTAACATTGTTCTTCATTTAGACGAAGACATGAGCACCTCAAGTTCCAATGTTTTGCCAGAAAGACTATATATGTATTCTTATGATAATGGTGATCCAATCGAGGACTACAATAAAGACTTTTCGATAGACTTTTCACCAACAGCTGTCAATTCGAACAAGTTCCGTTTTGGAGGGCTTCTTCAGTATGATTCAAACAATAGGCCTAGTAGCTATAAGTTTAATATAACCAACCATGTATCTAACATTGTTCGATATGATTCATTAAACATTGATTTAGGGTTAACCACCATGTCTAATATTGATGATGTCTTTACTTTGAAAAATGGTTATCTTCCTAACCAGAAAAAGATTTCCCTTCCTAGCTCTTCACTTTCATTTCCCTTTCCTGTTGCTCTATATGGTTCTTCTCCAAGTCAGGCTAACCTTTCTAAGAGGTTGAAACTAGAGGTTTTATATACTGAGTATTAGAATATCTAATTATAAATTAATTTACTATAGTAATTTCTTATATTACTTAAATTCATAATAAATTTAATAAGAAAAACATTCTTATGTTCATTGTTTATAATAAAATACTATTAATTTATTAAATTGTATAAGAAATACTTATTATCTTGCTTTAAGTTTCTCAATTAATGCTGGAACTACCTCAAAGGCATCTCCAACCACTCCATAATCAGCTGCTTTGAAGAAAGGAGCTTCAGGATCATTATTAATTACAACTTTTACTTTAGAGGAATTTATTCCAGCAAGATGTTGAATTGCACCCGATATACCTATTGCAATATAAAGATTAGAAGAAACTGGCTTACCAGTTTGTCCTACATGTTCGCTATGTGGTCTCCAGCCCATATCGGAAACAGGTTTAGAGCAAGCCGTTGCAGCACCAAGAGTATCTGCTAATGTTTCTATCATTTCCCAGTTTTCAGGGCCTTTAAGACCTCTTCCAGCTGAAACTACAATATCAGCATCAGCAATAGTAACACTCCCTGTTTCTTTCTCTATTTTTAAAATTCTTTGATTTGATTCAACCTTTTCTACATTAAATGTTTCTAGGGATGCATTATTCATATTTTCAATCAATCCAAAAGAATTTGAGGAAACTCCAATAATTCTAAGATCGCTAATCATTTCTGTTGAAGAAAATGCTTTGTTTGTAAAACATGTTCTTTTAACAACAAATGGATTTATACTTTCTGGAAGATCAATTACATTAGACACAAAAGAAGTATCCATAATACCAGAGAGGTGAGCTCCTATAAATTTTGAGTTTGCTGATGAAGATAGAATCACGTCTGAAGAGTTTTCAGATTTTATTACTTGTGAAAGTGCATGAGAATATTTCTTTGAAGAGAATTCTTCAAAATCAGTATCGTTTATTGTTATTATTTTATCTGCGCCATATTTCTTTAAACTATCTGAATCAGTACAATTAAAAACTACACCAGATACTTTAACATTCATTTTATCTGCTAGTGCTTTACCATATGAAAGTGCTTCATATGCTGTCTTTTTAAATTTATTGTCTTCGGATTCTAAATATACAAGTACTGCCATATTAAATTACTTTTGCTTCGTTTTCTAGGAGATCTATAAGTTTATCTAGTTCATCAGGCTTAACAAGCTTAACCTCACTTTTAGCTTCAGGCTTATGAAACTTTTTATCTATAATTTTTGCATTAATATTTTTTGCCGCAACAACTTCAAGAGGCTTTTGTCTTGCCATCATAATTCCCCTCATATTTGGAATAATTAGATCGCTTTCTTCAACTAGTCCTTTTTGAGATCCAATTACTAATGGAATCTCACATTCACTGACCTCAGTTCCACCTGAAATTTCTCTTGCACAGGTTGCTTTTGTATCATTTATTTCAAGACTTACACAGTTAGTTACAAAATTATAATCTAAAAATCCTGCCAGAAGTCCAGGGACTAAACCACCATTATAATCAATTGATTCTCTCCCACAGATTATTAGATCATAACTAGTTGTTTGACAATGAGCTTCAATTTCCCTCGCTACTGAGTATGCATCACTAGCCTCACAGTCAATTCTAATTGCCTTATCAGCTCCAATTGCTAAACATTTTCTTAAAATAGTTTCAGCAGAGAGGTCTCCTACTGTAAGAACCGTAACATTAGCCCCATTGGATTCTTTCATCCAAACAGCCTTAGTTAAACCAAACTCATCATTAGGATTTATAATATATTGAACACCATTTGAGTCAAATTTTGAGTCATTCTCTACAAAATTGATTTTAGATGTTGTGTCGGGGACGTTGCTTATGCAGACTAAAATATTCATTTACAGTTTAATATTTAAGATAATTTCTGAGACCTTCTGTAAACTCACCATCAGAAATTTTATTAAGCTTTATGATACCGTCATTATTATTTATGTTAGACGTTATCTTTCTGTTATGAAGTTTTTCGTAGATATCAATACTTATTTTTTTTCTTTTGTTTAAACCATCAAATAGTTTGATAGTATTTGTTTTTTCAATCCAATTTTTCTGAACAGTTCCTTCGAATATTTTTGCTTTGGAACCACTACCATAACTAATGAATCCAATTTTTTTGTCTTCAAACTTTTTGTCATTATTGCTAGCATCAACAAGTGAACTTATTAGTGACATAAATATAGAAGCTGTGTACATATTTCCGATTTCTGAAGATGCCATCTCACCTGGAGCTATCTTATCTTCCACAAATTTTTTATAAAGTCTAGATTTAGATACTTTCTTCACCCAATCTTTATCTTGATTAGATTCTGGTTTTCCAATCTCTGAATAAACCTCTTCAATCTTATCATTTTCATTCATCCAGTCTAACCACTTATTTATTATCATTCTTCTACCATGAAAGGCATACGGTAGATGAAAAATTATATTTTCCCAGTCATTTAATATATTTCTCTTATTTTGTTCATTAAAATTTTCAATAGCCTCATAGACTCTTTCTTGGTAGCTTTCATTAGAAAACTGACCTTCAAATATTGGTTCTTCTTTATAAACTTCAACTATTTCATTTGAATCTGACCAAAATTTAGAATCAGAATTTGCAAGCAATGTTTCAGCCTCATTTGAAGAAATTTCTTTATTAAGAATTTTTGCAGCTTCAATAAGAATATTAGATCGTTTAAAAGTTCTTCTAGGTTTAAAGAAGTCACCAATACCTTTTGTTGAAACCCCCCATGATCCATTAAAAGATATAATAGAAGGACTTTCAGAAATTAACATAGATACTGATCCAGCTCCCTGGGTATATTCTCCAGTGGAGTTTAATTCATATTTTGCTATATCTGAAGCTATAACAATTGCTTTTCTGTTTTCACCATTTCTAACCCAGTCACAACAGTTTTGAAGTGCATCTACAGCTCCTGCACATGCAAAAGTAAGATCAACTATATCACAGTTCTTAAAACATCTTTCACCGTACTGTTCTGAAAACACATCTTCTAAAATTTCAACAACATATGATGATGTAGGTTTAGAAGAATCAACACCACTTTCTGTTCCTAAATATACTCTTCCAACTTCTCTTGGATCTATATTGTTTTCTTTGATTAAACGAAATAAGGAGTTTGCTGCAATTGAAGCAGAATCTTCGTCATAATCAGGAGTTGCCATTTTTTTTAACCCTAATCCTTTTACTAATTTTTCGGCTGAAATATCACGTTTAGCAGCTAATTCCTCAATATCTACATAAAGAGAAGGAACATAATACGCTAGAGAATCAATACCTACTGTTTTCATTTAACTGCTAAAAAATCAAATATAGTTACATAAAAGTTTATGCAAAAAAAAAGAGCAACCAAAGTTGCTCTTTTTATGATAAAATTGTGATTAACTAGAAGTTAAGAGTTAGTTTACCTAAGACTCTTCTTCTAATAGTTGGTAAATTTGGATATGTCTTGTAAGGATTATCCGTAAGGTTTGTAGCAGATACATCAAATCTCATACCTGGACTAAATCTATATCCTATACTCATATCAATTAAGTTTTTAGCTTCTACCATACCATTCCAGAAACCTTGAACTGATCTAAACTTATCATCATGTTGGTATGAAACTGATAAGTTAATACCACTTAGAGGAGTATAGTCCATACCCATTCTATATTTAAACTTAGGAGCATTTAGATATGATGTATTAAGTAAATCATCATCATTGTCTTCTCCTGGAATCCACTCATTTTGACTTAACCATGAAGCATTTGCCCATAGTCTTAAGTCAGAGTTAGCAAAGTAATCCATGCTAACATCTCCACCAAAGTGAGATCTTTTAGCATCTCCTTGAGTAATATATCCTGTTGTAATGTGAGTTATTCCATCTCCTTGAGGAACTCTATCAGACTCAACAGCACCTATACCACCAAATAATGGACCTAATAGGTCAACGAAACCTTGACCACCTGCTTGAAATGCACCGTTAATTCCACCTAAAGTTTGAGCTACACCACCTGCAATTGAAGCGTCAAGTGAAGGTACACCTTGCGCTGCAAGAGCACCAGAAGCAACAACACTAAATGGAAGTCCAAATTGTGCAGCGATTCCTTGATAAGTCTGAGTTGTAACAGCAGTTAAAGCACCAGTTACGTATGCAGTAGCATCAGCAGCAACAGCTGCTCCTAAATCTGCTGGAATATTTGATCCAACTAATGCATATGCATCTCCAATTGCACTAAAGTTTGTGAAACCAGTGTTAACATAAGAATATATATCAGCACTAATTTTTAACTTTTTACCAATAACACTGCTAAACCCTAGTTCAAAGTTTTCAACAGAGCTGAATCTTCCAGTTCTTGTATTTCTGTTACCAGTAGTTTGAGTAGGTTCGAATAAATCATAAGGAGCTAAAATTCCTGATCCACCTTGTGGTCCAGCATAATTAGCAAAAAATGGTGTTAGTAATGGTTGAAGCTGAGGAGCCTGAGCATATAAACCTGCAAGAGATAAACTAGCAACAGAACCATAAGGAATTGCGAGTGGTAATCCACCACCTGCAGCCGAAACTGGAATATCAATAGGTATACCAGCTAAATCAATTACTTGATTTGCTGGATCAGCAAAACGCTGTGGAGTACTTTGTCCACTTAACCATGCATCTAAAACTCCAGGTGCCGGAACATTTACTGGGAAGTCAATATACATTTGAAGCGCACTAGGTCCAGATAAAGCTTTGTTATAGGCAAGTCTCCAAGTCGTTTTCTCAGAAGGCTTATATACAAGAGCTGCTCTAGGAGCAAATTCTCCTGCGCTAATAAAACTAGCTTGATCATATCTACCAGCAACTACAAGGTCTACTTTTTCAGACATTGTTAAAGTTCCTTGACCATAAATACCGTTGGTTATATAGTCATCCGAATCTTCATTTCTTCCCCATAGAGTATATTCAGAGTCAGAATCAGTATTTCTATAATCATATCCTACAGTCCATTCTGAATCAAACAGCCAAGGCATATCAAAGTTGTACTGAATTTGAGCTTCCATTGTTGTTCTTTTGGCTACCTGACGTAAACCTGTACCATACAAGAATGTTGGATTATCTGTTCCACCACCATCATTATGGTCTATAAAAGCTTGAGCATACCAGTTACCCATTGTAGCCTGAACTTGACCCCAATATGTACTACCATCAGCATACCCAATACCTAAGTCTTGAAAGAATAGACCTCCACCATTAGTCATACCTGCACTAACTTGATAATTTGTATCATCACTTGGTCTCCACTCTAAATTTGTATCAACAGCAATATTGCTATAGGTATCTAAAATAGCGTTTCCTCCTGTAAAGTCATAAAGTACAGGTCCATTTGCAGATAAAAGAGGGTCAACTGCCATGTTTGTAATAACAGGTTGTCTAATTATACTATTAATTCCACCGACGTTAGCAGCTAATTCAGCTTCATCATCATACGTAAAATCATCACCAGAATTTAGTCTAGCATTAATTTTCCACCCAAAAGTCTTATCATCATTTGCTCTCGCAATTCTAAACTCTGAACCAAAAGTATTTAGATCTCCACCCCACATTGAAACTGCATTACCAGTATAATCAATAGGACTTTTTGATCTAAAGTGAACTACACCTGACGTTACACCAGGCCCATATAATACACCTGCAGCACCTCTAACTATTTCAACAGAGGCTAAATCTAAGTTAGAAAGACCTTGCTGGAAACTAAAGAAAGTCCCTGCAGCAGGAGTTATTAATCCTCTATTATCTCTCATTATATAAGTAGATGTTCCGAAAACTCCAGATCCAGCTCTCATTTCAATATTCATTGAGTTAGCAGTTTGTTGTTGAATTTGTACACCAGGTACAGACACAAGTATTCTTGATGGTTCAGCTACTTGAGCTGAATTTTCAATCTGCCTAGAAGAAATTACACTAACGGATGCAGGAGCATCAGTAACTTTTTGAGCACTTCTTGATGCAGAAATAATAACCTCTTCAAGGTTTTGTCCTGCGCTAAGCATTACATTTATATTTTGACTTGTAGATGTCACATCAACTCTTTCTGCACTATATCCCATATAGCTTACAATAAGAGTTAAGGGAGCACCTTGACTTGTATTAATGACAAAATTTCCATCGAAATCTGTTACAGTTCCAAAGTTTGTGCCATCAATGATAACGTTTACCCCAGGAATTGCTTCCATGCTATCCGAGTCCATTACTGTACCAGATATTTGAGTTTGAGAATAAACACTACCAAATAGAATTACAGCCATAAAGGCTAAATAATACTTGTTTAAAATATTTTTCATATTAATTAGGTTTTGTTATGTCAAAGATAATCCTTTTCTATAACTAGTTTATATATTTAGTCCAAGTATAGTGGAAGAGCCATTAAAAACAGGCAATAGACACTTAATACTTGATCTGATTTGAATTCAAGTTAATATAATTTTTTTCACCTACCAAATGCAGTTGATATCATTAACTATGATTGGAATTAGTCTTATGAATATGAATCAAATCTTTGGGACTGATTTGATGATGATTCAAAGATTAAGTTTTCATTAGATTCATGCCATTTAAGGTAGCTTCCAGAGTAAAGATCTTCAATAGCCCCTCTTTTAAGTTTTTGAGTTGGTCCAACAATACCATTTTCTTGATTCCACTCGTCTTTTACAACTATCAATGTTGATATTTTTTTATAGTTAACAAGCTCGTTATTAGCTGTATTAAGTGTTTCAGTTAACATTTTTGACAGAGCCTCTTTTGAAGCTTTTTTACCAATTTCGGACAACTGAATTAGACAAAGGGGCTGAGCAATTCCAAGACCTACAACACAAACTTCTTCTATTTCATTAATATTAACAAAATATTGTTCCAAAGTAAGTGGCTCGATGTACTCTCCTTTTGAAGTTTTAAAACTATCAGCTACTCTTCCAGTTATATGTAAATATCCATCATCATCTAAGAAACCTTTATCTCCTGTGTGAAGCCATCCTCCTCTTAATGTTTGATTTGATAACTCCTCATTTTTATAATAACCAACCATTACAAATGGTCCTCGCATAAGTATTTCACCTGTTTCCTCATCAATTTTAAGTTCAACCCCTTTTTGAGGCTTCCCAACGGTATTTAACTTTCCAAAGTCTTTTCCATCAACAGAGCTACATATTGCACAGTTCTCAGTCATTCCATATCCATTTGTTATATAGACACCAATCTTTCTAAACCATTCAATTAATTCTACAGGCATTGGAGCTGAACCAGATACAGTTACTCTAGATTTACTAAACCCAAGTCCTTTCTTTAAAAGTTTTTTAAGTAGTCCTGATAATAATGGAATTTTAAGTAATGTGTCTAATGTTTTCTGAGGAAATTTAGACAGAATACCCATTTGAAGTTTTGTCCACACTCTTGGAGCAGCAGCGAAAACATGCGGTTGAACATCTTTAAGATTTTGTCCAAACTTTTCTATCGACTCTACAAATGAAATGGTCCCACCATATCTAAATGATGTCCATTCAATAACTACTCTTTCAAAAATGTGGTTTAGTGGTAGATAAGATATAAAATCATTATTACCATCATGTTTAATTCCCAATGGATTATTGGGGTCATCTAATACAACTTTGATTCCATCAATTGCTTGATAAGTTAGCATAACTCCTTTTGGATTTCCTGTCGTACCAGAGGTAAAAATTATTGTCCATAAATCAGATAATTTTGGATTATGAGGGTTTGTTATCGGTTCATGCTTATCGATAAATTCATGCCATTTATGACCTACATCAACATTTGAACAGCCAGCATAATTAGGAAACGTAATCATAGGCATGTCTTTAGGCAAGTCATTTTTTATATCATCCCATGTCTCAATTTTACCTAAAAAAAGAGCATCAACATCTCCATAATCCATTATGTATGCAAGTTCTTTGCCATTTAAAGAAGGAAAGAAAGGAACTGAAACATATCCAGCCATTACAATTGCTAGGTCTGAAATAATCCATTCTCTACAATTCTTTGAATAAATCCCTATATGTGCACCTTCTCTAAGATTAAGAGATTTAAGTCCAGATGCTAATCGTCTGGCCATATCTCCAACTTGACCCCATGTATATTCTTCCCATTCTTCACCTATAGGTTGTCTTAGGTATGGCTTATCTTTAAACTCTTTTTCCCATTTGTAAAAGTTAAGTTCAAATGGCTCTTGATTTGCACTCATAATTATTTGGTTTTTATTATTTTCCGTTCTTTATGTTAATTATTAAAGATCAGTTTTTACTAAATATATAAGAATATTTTCATCTATAAAAACATACAACCTCATTAAACTTTATCAAAAAATCTTTTTCTGTATTTATTTTACATTCTTATAAGGATAATTAAATCAATTAGTATATTACGTTCACATAATTGTATTTAAAATGACAAAAAAATATACAAAACTATTTGATTTATCAGGCAAGGTTGCAATTGTTACAGGAGCAAGCAGAGGTATTGGTGCATCAATTGCTGAGGCACTTGCAGAATTTGGAGCAAGCGTAGTTGTTAGCAGTAGATCAAAAGAAGCAGTAGATGAAATAGCCAATAAAATAACGAAAAATGGACATAATGCACTTGCATGTGAATGTCATGTTGGAGAAGAAGATCACTTGAAAAACCTTATTGACACAACAATAAAAAAATATGATAAAATAGATATACTAGTTAATAATGCAGGAATAAATCCTGTTTTTGATAGACTTGAAAATGCGGATGAAAAGCTTTTTAATAAAATAATGGATATTAATGTAAAAGCCGCATTTAAGCTTTCTAATATGGCAATGAAGCATATGAAAAACAATAAATCTGGCTCTATAATAAATATTTCTTCTGTTGAAGGACATAAGCCAGACAAAGGACTAGGAGTATATTCAATTAGTAAAGCTGCAATTAGTATGTTAACTAAATCTCAAGCAAAAGAGTGGGGGAAGTATGGCATCAGGTCTAATGCAATATGCCCAGGATTAATAAAAACAAAATTAAGTTCTTCTTTATGGCAAAACGAAGAGATGTTAGAATTATGGTTGAAAGATTTACCAATTAGGAAAGCAGCTGAACCAGAAGAAATTTCAGGGATTGCTGTCTATCTTGCTTCGCAGGCATCAAGTTATACAACAGGAGAGACATTTAATATAGATGGAGGATACATGATCAATTAATTTATATTATGGAAAAACCTTATTCAACAGAAATAGAAAATTTAGAAGATCTAAACAAATACCTTGGAAAGGAAATTGGTATCTCCGAGTGGTTTGAAATGTCACAAGAGAAAGTAAATTCATTTGCAGAATTAACTCAAGATAAACAGTGGATTCATATAGATCAAGAAAAAGCTGCAAAATACTCACCTTATAAAAAAACTATAGCACATGGTTTTCATGTATTATCCTATGCATCACAGGTTGTTTTTCAAACACTAAAACTTAATAACATAGCATTAGCAGTAAACTACGGACTTGAGAAGGTAAGATTCCCAAACGCAACTCCTGCAGATTCAAAATTTAGAGGTAAGGTATCCTTAACAAATATTGAAGAGGTTTCAGGTGGAGCAAAATATACATTAAAAATTATATTTGAAGTTGAAGGAGAGGCTAAGCCTGTTTGTGTAGCTGAGATAATTTCATTGATATATTCACTTCCAAGCTAAAAATTAAACTTATTTAAGTATTAAAAAATGAACTTTAAAGAAGTAAAACAAAAAATTAAAACATTTATTGATAATGAGTTGATTTCACTTGAACCATGGATTGTTAATTCTGAGTGGAGTGAAAAATTACCCAAACTAAACGAATTAAGAGATAAGGTTAAAGAGATGGGGTTTTGGCTGCCCCAGGTTTCTAAAGAATATGGAGGCTTAGGTTTAACATTAGAACAACATGGTGAGGTTAGCGAGATACTAGGTGCAAGTCCCTATGGATTTTATGTTTTTAATTGCCAAGCTCCTGATGCTGGTAACATGGAAGTTTTAATTGAGACTGGAACTAAAGAACAAAAGGAAAAATATCTTCAACCACTTTTAGAAGGAAAAATTAGAAGTTGTTTTGCAATGACAGAGCCTAATTATGCTGGCTCAAACCCAACAAGGATGGGAACAATTGCAAAAAAAGAAAATGGAAACTATATTATAAACGGACATAAATGGTTTACCTCAAGTTTTGACGGAGCATTTTTTGCAATAGTTATGGTAGTAACTGATCCAGAAGGAGAGGATGTTCATAAAAAAGCTAGTCAAATTATTGTTCCATTGAAAACAGAAGGCGTTGAATTTGTTAGAAATGTTTCAATCATGGGACATCCAGGGGCAGGATGGGAAAGTCACGCGGAAATTAAATTTAATAACGTTTCAGTTCCAATCACAAATGTTTTAGGATCCGAAGGGGAAGGCTTTGCAATTGCACAAAAACGATTAGGGCCTGGAAGAATTCATCATTGTATGAGGTGGATTGGAATGTGTGAAAGAGCGTTTAATCTAATGTGTGAAAGAGCAGTTTCAAGAGAAATAGCTCCAGGAGTAATGTTGTCAGAAAAACAGACTATCCAAAACTGGATTGCAGAGTCAAGAGCAGAGATAAATGCTGCAAGATTACTTGTGCAAGACGCTGCCAAAAAAATTGATTCTCAGGGAACATATAAAACAAGATCAGAAATATCTATCATTAAATTTTATTGTGCTAATGTACTTCAAAAAGTTGTTGACTATGCAATTCAGGTCCATGGAGCATTAGGTGTTACAGATGATATAATTTTATCATCTTATTACAGGCATGAAAGAGCTGCAAGAATATATGATGGGGCAGATGAGGTTCATAAAAGCCGATTGGCTAGACTTATTTTAAAATCTTATAAAAAATAAAGCTCATTATTCAAACCCATAATGTCAGAAACATTTAATGACAATCCAACAAAAATAAGAGAAGGCGAAGAGCTTGATAACGCAGAACTTTCTAATTATTTATCAAATTTTTTAGATGTAAGTAAAAGTGATTTTGAAATTCTTCAATTTCCATCAGGCTTTTCTAATCTGACGTATTTAATTAAATCTAATCAAAAGGAATACATACTTAGAAAACCTCCAATTGGAGCAAAAGTTAAATCAGGTCATGACATGAGCAGAGAATATAAAGTTTTATCTGCGCTTAAAAACAATTATAAAAAATCACCTATACCACTTCATTATTGTAATGACATCAATATTATAGGATCTGACTTCTATATAATGGAAAGAATTAAGGGAACAGTATTAAGGAGTAATAATTTTAAAAAAATACTAACAACAAAAACAGAATATGATTTTATAGCATCTGAGTTTGTCGATACATTTGTTGAGCTTCATAAATTAGAAATTGAAAAAATAGGTCTCAGCGAATTTGGAAGACCAGTTGGATATTGTGATCGACAAGTTAAGGGATGGACCAAGAGATATCAAAACTCAAAAACCCATGATATTCCTGAAATAAACTTTGTCATTGATTGGTTAAACAACAATATTACAGAATCACCTTATGTTTCGTTAATTCACAACGATTTTAAATACGATAATTTGGTTCTTGACTCAAAAACTTTATCGGTAACGTCTGTTCTTGACTGGGAAATGTGTACTACAGGAGATCCTTTTATGGATTTAGGTACCACACTTGCATATTGGATAAATAAAGATGATCCTGATTATATGAGAGAAATAAACCTGAATATTACCTCTGAAAAAAACAATCCAAAGAGAGGTGAAATTTTAGAAATGTATTCCCAAAAGTTTGGAGATGAGATTGAAGATATTGTGTTTTATTTTGTTTTTGGCCTTTTTAAAATAGCTGTTATTGTTCAACAAATATATTTTAGATATGAAAAGGGCTTGACAAAGGATCCAAGGTTTAAACATCTAAATTTTGTTGTTCAAGCATATGCAAGAATGGCAAAAACATCAATAGAGAAACAAAAGATTGAATTTTAATTAATCACTTTATCTTTCTTTTTTATTGTAACCGAAGAAGGATGAAGGAGAATTTCTGCAAGCCCTTTTGTTTTAGGCAGCTCATAAACATAAAAATATTCTAAAGCATCTAACTTGCCTTGATAGAATTTTGAATCTAAAGTACTATTGCTACTTGATAAAGCATACTTAGTAGCCACACCAATTTCTAGCCAAGACCAACCAACAAGTATTAGACTGAAGAACTCCATAAAAATTGATGCATCAGCTAAAAATCTTTCATAATCTCCTTTTAATGCAAATGGCATAAGATGAAACAATATCTTTTGACTTTGATCTAGTTGATCATTTAAAGAGGAAGCCCACTTTTTTAATTCATCATCTTGATCTGCCTTTTCAATTGTCATTTTAATTTCTTCTAATAACAGTTTAGCCCCTTCACCATTATTTAACATCATTTTTCTTCCAAGAAGATCTTGTGATTGGATTCCTGTAGTACCCTCATATATTGAAGAGATTCTTATATCACGATAATATTGCTGTAGAATAAAATCTGAACAAAAACCATAACCTCCAAGAACTTGAAGGCCATTATTGATAGAGTAAATACCAGCCTCTGAAGGATAAGTTTTAACCACAGGAATTATCATTTCCAATAAAGTATGATACTTATGTTTTTCTTTACCATCAGCGCTGTTATGTTGGAGATCATAATATTTTGCAGCTTTAAAAATCAAGTTCATAGAGCCCTCAACCATTGACTTTTGAAGTAGAAGCATTCTTCTTACATCTGGATGTTCAATAATTAAGCTTTGTTTATCTTTTAAATTCTTAGTTCCATCTGATGAAAGTTTTCGACCCTGAGGACGTTCGTTGGCATATTCAAGTGAAGCGTAATAAGCACCACAAGCAATAGCTGATGCTCCTCTACCAACAGCAATACGTGCACCATTCATCATTAGAAACATATAATTTAAACCCTTATTTTCCTCACCCACAAGATAACCTTGACAATCATCTTTATCACCAAAACTAAGATGAGTAGTACAATATCCTTTTTGACCCATTTTTTCAAAATCAGCTACAGTAGTAACATCATTAAATAAAAGATCTCCATCCTCCTGTATCCTCATTTTTGGCACCACAAATAATGAAATTCCCTTTGTCCCTGCTGGAGCTCCATCTATTCTAGCTAATAATAAATGAACTATATTATCAGCATACTGATGATCCCCTCCAGAAATGAATATTTTTTGACCACTAATTTTATACTTCCCATCCCCAATAGGAGTTGCCTTTGTAACTATATCTGACAATGAGCTTCCTGCTTGTGGTTCAGTTAAACACATAGTTCCACCCCATTCACCTGTAAGCATTTTAGGTGTATATTTTTCTTTAAGATCTTTACTTGCAAATTCTACAATTAGCTCGGCAGCTCCTGAAGTAAGACCAGAATAACCAGGCAAATGGTTATTGGCAGCATCTAAAATATAATTAGCAGCTGTATGAACAAGTAATGGCAACTGTAAACCTCCATCTTCATAATTAAATGGTGCAGAAATTAAGCCCATAGAACCACCCTCCTTCATCATTTTTTCAACTTGTTGGTGAACATGAATTGATCCATCTTTATAATGAGCTGGGTTTTCATCCATTTCCTTGAAATATGGAAATAACTCTCTATCTGCAAATTGTTTAACGGATTCAACATAAAGATTCACAGACTCAAGGTCGTGGTCAACAAACCTTTCCTTTTCCAAGACGATTTCTAATTCTTGAACAATATTCATAAAAAACTTTACTGTTGAAAGATCAATATATTTTGATGCCATAAATAATATAATTAGAGGCTAATATATTCTATTTAATTAAAGAGAGCTAAAACAATTTAGAAGCTTTTTGGCAATTATAATTTTCATCTTAATAAATTATCAAAATTGAAGGGCTATTATCTTTTAATTTTTAATCCAAGAACATATATTTGCACTTTAATTTTATAAACATAAAAAATGTCAAAAAATATAGGTAGGGTTTCAAAAGTAATTGGAGCGGTTGTTGATGTAGAGTTTTCATCAAAAGATAGTGTGCTTCCAGAGATTTATGATTCATTAGAAATAAAGAAAAAGGACGGCACCATTCTTGTTTTAGAGGTTCAATCACATATTGGAGAAAACATTGTTAGAACAATATCAATGGACTCTACAGATGGATTAAGTAGAGGAACTGAGGTTGTTGCTACAGGAAACCCAATACAAATGCCAATTGGTAATGATGTATATGGAAGACTTTTTAATGTAGTTGGAGATCCTATTGACGGACTTGAAGTGTTACCTAAAACTGAGAATGATGGTATGTCAATTCACAGAGATGCACCCGCATTTGATCAGCTATCAACTTCTACCGAAGTTTTGTTTACAGGAATTAAAGTTATTGATCTTATCGAACCATATGCAAAAGGAGGTAAGATTGGACTGTTCGGTGGAGCTGGAGTTGGAAAAACAGTATTAATTCAAGAGTTAATAAATAATATTGCCAAAGGTCATGGTGGTTTATCAGTTTTTGCTGGAGTTGGAGAAAGAACAAGAGAGGGTAATGATTTACTTAGAGAGATGATTGAGTCTGGTATTATTAATTATGGTGAAGAATTCAAAAAATCTATGGAAGCAGGTGAGTGGGATTTAAGTAAAGTTGATAAAAAGGCATTATTAGAATCAAAAGCAACATTTGTATTTGGTCAGATGAATGAGCCTCCAGGAGCAAGAGCTAGAGTTGCACTTTCAGGTTTAACTATAGCTGAATATTTTAGAGATGGTGGAGCTGATGGACAAGGAAAAGATGTGTTGTTCTTTGTAGATAATATATTTAGATTTACACAAGCTGGTTCTGAAGTTTCAGCTCTTTTAGGAAGAATGCCTTCTGCTGTTGGATACCAACCAACACTAGCAACAGAAATGGGTGTTATGCAAGAAAGAATTACATCAACAAAGAATGGTTCAATTACATCTGTTCAAGCAGTATATGTTCCAGCAGATGATTTAACCGATCCTGCTCCAGCTACAACTTTCGCTCACCTTGATGCAACAACAGTATTATCAAGAAAAATTTCGGAGCTTGGAATTTATCCAGCTGTAGATCCTCTTGATTCTACATCAAGAATTTTGACTCCAGAAATTTTAGGAGACGATCATTATAATTGTGCACAAAGAGTTAAAGAGTTACTGCAGAAATATAAAGAGTTACAAGATATTATTGCTATTCTTGGTATGGAAGAACTATCAGAGGAGGATAAACTGGCAGTTGCTAGGGCTAGAAGGGTTCAAAGATTCCTTTCTCAACCTTTCCATGTTGCTGAACAATTTACAGGTATCCCTGGAGTTCTTGTTGACATTAAAGAAACTATAAAAGGATTTAATATGATTATGGATGGTGAGCTTGACCATATTCCAGAATCTGCGTTTAACCTTAAAGGAACAATAGAAGATGCTATAGAGGCTGGTGAAAAAATGTTAGCTGAAACAAAATAATAATGTACTTAGAAATAATTACACCAGAACAAACTTTATTTAAAGGAGACGTAGAATCTATTCTTTTTCCTGGATCACATGGTGACTTCCAAGTATTAAATGATCATGCACCAATCGTATCTAATCTTACAAAGGGTAAGGTAAAAATTATTGGAAAGATGGCTATTCAAGAAGATGCAAAAGATAGATTTGAGTTTAATGAAAAGCAGACAATATTAGAGATAGAGTCTGGTACTGTTGAAATGAACAATAATCAAGTTACTTTATTAGTTGATTAATCTCATTAATTATTAAATTAACCTCCCACCCTTTAAGAGATAAACTCTTAATTATTTTGTTTCTTAACTCTGCATTTGGTTTATTACTAAACTCAATTTGTTTTACACATAGTTTTTTAAGTTTAGCACTGTAGTCAAAGTCACTTATTTCCTTTAACGCATTACTTATATTCCAATCAGAAATATTTCTTAATTTAAGCTCTCTGATTATTTTATTCTTACCCCAATTATTATTATTAAATTTTCCTCTAACATATGCTTCAGAAAACCTAGTTTCAGATAAAAAATTCTCATCAATTAGATAGCAAACATATTCATCTGCTGCATCACCAAATACGCCAAGCTTATTTAGTTTATTAGTGACCTCTTGATGACACCTTTCTTGGTATGCACAATAGTATTCTATTTTCTTTTTTACTGAAGATTCCATATTATAATATAAAAAAAACCGTTTAGAATTTCTAAACGGTTTTTTAAAAAGATTTTATCTTAAAATTTTTGATCTACTATCTGTTAAATTATATTGAAGATATAAGTAAGAGTCTCGAGGTATAACTTTAATTATCCTCTTATGATTGAAACTCCACTTATTTTTCAATGAAAATAGACCTTTATCTATATACGCTGCTACAAATGGGTGCACATGAATGTAGATTGCTCCTTTTTTATAACGCGCATTCTTAACAACTCTGTTAAGTTCAGTATTGATTTTGTCTACTAATAAAATAGGTGCTTCCACTTCTAAATCCTTATTAGGATTTGCTTCTTTAGTTTTGATATTCATCTCAGGCCTTATTCTTTGCCTTGTAATTTGAATCAAACCAAATTTGCTTGGTGGAAGAATTTTATGCTTAGTTCTATCTTTTGCCATTTCTTGGCAAAAATGATCGAACAACTTTTTTCTGTTTTCTCTTTTTGTTTGGTCTATAAAGTCTACTACAATAATTCCTCCCATATCTCTTAATCTTAATTGTCTGGCAATTTCAGCAGATGCAATTAAGTTTACTTCCATAGCAGTCTCTTCTTGTGTTTTTGATTTATTTGATCTGTTTCCACTATTTACATCAATAACATGAAGAGCTTCTGTATGTTCAATTATTAGATATGCTCCTTTTTGCATAGAGACTGTTCTTCCAAATGAAGATTTAATTTGTCTCTCAATTCCATATTTTTCAAAAATTGGAGTTACTCCTTTATAGAGTTTAACAATAGATGATTTTGTTGGAGCTATAAGCTTTATATAGTCTTTAATCTCACTATGTAAGTTAGGATCGTCTAGATAAATATTTGAAAATGAATCATCAAACACATCTCTTAGCTTTGATGTTGTTCTATTTATCTCTCCTAAAATTTTAGTTGGATAAGAATCTGATTTACTTAAGTTGATACAGAGTCTTTTCCATCTAAGAATAAGATCTTTTAAATCTCCTTCTAGCTCATTTACTGATTTGTTTTTTGCTACAGTACGAATTATTACACCAAAACCTTTTGGCTTAATATTCTTGACTAAGTTTTTTAGTCTTTTTTTCTCATCTTGACTTTTAATTTTTTGTGAAATCGAGATTCTCTCAGAGAAGGGAATCAAAACCATAAATCTACCTGCTAATGAAATCTCAGAACTTAGTCTGGGACCTTTTGTAGATATTGGTTCTTTGATAATTTGTACTAAAGTTGTTTGTTTTGCTTTTAAACAATCTTTAATAAGACCATTTTTTGGAATATCTTTCTCAAAGTCAAATTTACTAAATGAAAAAGATTTCACTTTTTTAGTATCAATTTGATCTACAAATTTTGATAATGATAACAATTTAGGTCCTAAGTCATGATAATGAAGAAAACCATCTTTCTCATGCCCTACATTTACAAATGCAGCGTTTAATCCAGGAATAGTTTTTCTAATTTTTGCAACAAAAATATCACCTACAGAAAATTTGTTTTTACCTACTTCTTTATCTAGCTCTACAAGTCTACCCTCGCTAAGCATTGCAAAATCAACAGCACTTGAATTTGATCTTATAATCAATTCTTTTTTCACTGTTTTAAGTATTATTTCTACTGTTAGGTAGAAAGGTTAAACATTTTTCAATAATAATATAACTTTCGTTATACGTTATTTCAAAGAACTTTGGGATATGTTTAGAGTGTAATCCCGAACACTATTTTTTCTTATGTCGGTTTGCTCTCGCTCTTTTTTTTCTCTTGTGAGTAGCAACCTTATGTCTTTTTCTTTTTTTACCGCTAGGCATATCTATCTAGTTTTAAAATTAGCCAACTGGCACATTTTGTTTTACAGATTTGACAAAAGTTTTCGAAGGTTTAAATGCAGGAATATTATGAGCAGGAATAATAACAGCAGTATTTTTTGATATATTTCTACCTGTTTTTTCTGCTCTAGTCTTAATTATAAAACTACCAAACCCTCTTAAGTAAACGTTATTATTATTTTCGAGAGAATTTTTAATTTCCTCCATAAATTTTTCAGCGATCATCTGAACATCAGTTTTATCAACTCCTGTTTGATCCGATATATTTTTTACAATATCTGCCTTTGTCATTTTCTGTTATATTGGTTATACAATTAGCTTTTAAGGCTAGCAAATATATAAATTTATATTTTAAATTAGTGATTTAGTAATATATAATTACCCTTAGAATATTTCACAAATGTCTTTTGAAAATCAATTAGTTAAATGGTATCGAAATAATAAAAGAGAATTGCCATGGAGAGAAAATATTGATCCATATCGAGTATGGATATCTGAAATTATTCTTCAACAAACTCGTGTAGTTCAGGGTGAAAAATATTTTAATAATTTCATAAAAAAGTTTCCTTCCCTTGAGAGTCTTTCTTCTGCAGATGAATCAGAGGTCTTAAAAATATGGAAAGGTCTAGGCTATTACAATCGGGCAATTAACATTCATATAACTTCAAAAAAAATAACTAATACATTAAATGGCATTTTTCCAAATACTTATAATGAATTAATTAAGTTAAATGGAATAGGGGACTATACGGCTAGCGCTATATCATCTATTTGCTTTAATGAGTATAATCCAGTTGTTGATGGAAATGTTTTAAGGCTACTCTCCAGATACTATGGACTTAAAACCCCAATAGACTCATTAAAAGGGCAAAGAAATATTAGAGAAATTGGAAAAAAATTAATCAGCAAAGTTGATAATCCTGGTGATTTTAATCAAGCTATGATGGAGTTTGGGGCTCTAGTCTGCACTCCTTTTCCTGATTGTGAGTCATGTATTTTTTCCTCAAAATGTGTTACATATATGAATAAAGAAGTTGATGCAATACCTGTAAAATCGAAAAAGAAAAAACCTAAAGAAAGATTTTTAAATTATATCGTATTTATTGACAGTAAACAAAAGACAATAGTAAACAAAAGAACGAATAAAGATATTTGGTATAAACTAAATGAATTCCCCCTTATTGAAAGTAAAACAGAAATAAAAAACATAAAGATCCTTACTGACTTCAAAAAAATTATTGATAATTCATCTTTAACTATTATAAAAGAAAAGGAAAAAATATATAGAGTAAAACATATTCTTTCTCACCAAATACTATATATTTCATTTTATCAGATTAGTGTTGAAGAAATAATCACCTCAGGGGTGCATTTATCAAGTCTAAACAACTATAATTTTCCAGTACCCATTACTAATTTTATTAATAAGTTATTAATCTAGGTACTCTATTTTTGTATATTAGCCCATATATATAATTATGAGCGGAACACTAAATAAAGTAATGTTAATTGGTCATCTAGGGGATGATGTGAAGATTAAACATTTTGATAATGGAGGTTGTCTTGCAAGATTTCCTCTTGCTACTAACGAAACATATACTAATAAAACAACCAATGAAAAAGTAACAAATACAGATTGGCACAACATTGTATTAAGAAATAAAGCAGCTGAAATCTGTGAAAAATATCTATCTAAAGGAGATAAAGTATATGTTGAAGGTAAACTTAGAACAAGAAAATGGCAAGGAGAGGATGGTGTAGATAAATATACAACCGAAGTAAATGTTGATGAGTTTACTTTTCTTTCTACTAAGAAAGATGCTGTTTCAAACACAGAAGCAAAACCTGTTTCAGAAAACAATAATCAGAAGAGTGATAATACTGAAGACGATCTTCCTTTCTAAGCATATTTTTGAATCTCAATCCATAACTTTTTATTCTAGATCTCTGTGATAGTAAAAATTATTTTAATCTTAATTTTTCTAATTTTATCTGCTCTGACTTCAGGGTGTGAAGTGGCCTTTTTCTCACTTGATAAATCAAACATGCCTAATGAAGATGGTAATAAACTGATAAAGAAAATAAAATTACTATTAGAAAAGCCTAAGAGATTACTAGCCACTATTCTTATCTCTAATAACTTTATAAATATCGCAATAGTTATTCTTTTTGCATCGATTGACAACCCATATCTAAGTTCATTGAATAGTCCAATTTTAGAGACTGTTTTAGAAGTTGGGTTAATAGGTATGCTAATTTTATTTATTGGAGATATTCTACCTAAAATTTATGCAAATAGAAATCCTTTAGGTTTCTCTAAACTAATGGTTAGGCCTATTTATTTTTTAGATCGCTATGTATTATTTCTATTTAATAATCCGATGAGTCAATCTATGAGTTATCTAGAATCAAATTTAGCTAAGAATTCAAAACAACTATCCGTAGACAAACTTTCACAAGCACTTGAGCTTACTGATTCCAAAGAGACCAGTACAGAAGAGAAAAAAATTCTTAAAGGAATTGTAAATTTTGGAAATGTTGAGACAAGACAGATTATGTGTCCTAGAGTAGATGTGTTTGCTCTTGAATCAGATATGAAAATAATTGATATAATAGGAGAATTAAAAGCTAAAGGTTTTTCAAGAGTTCCTGTATATGAAGAAAATCTTGATAAAATTACCGGGGTTTTATATGTTAAAGATCTTTTACCTCACCTTGAGAAAGAAAATTTTAATTGGACCTCACTTTTACGGAAACCTCTTTACATTCCAGAGAATAAAAAACTAGATGATTTATTAACTGAGTTTAAAACAAAGAAAATTCATATGGCTATTGTGGTTGATGAATATGGAGGAACCTCAGGAATTATTACACTTGAAGATGTAATTGAAGAAATTTTTGGAGAAATAAGTGGTGAATTTGATGATGAAGATAATCTTTTTTCCAAGCTAGATGATCATACATTTATTTTTGATTCAAAAATAAATTTACAAGATTTTTACAGAGCAATTAACTTAAAAGATTCATCAACTTTTGAAGAGATTGCGTTGGAGATAGAAACTTTAGGAGGCTTTCTTATTGAAAAAATTAAAAAAATCCCAAGAGTCGGACAGGTTATTACTCACGACTCATATAAATTTGTAATTGAAATAGTTGATAAAAAAAGAATTAAACAAGTAAAATTAATACTACCAAAAAATAAATAGGTGAACTTAAGTTTGAGAAAATGGGGAACATTAGTCATCT
>Ga0315320_10000288_pt1 | contig 40213 bp, 22 predicted proteins | sample M140m21515metaG_FD_203458 | JGI IMG/M metagenome (GOLD analysis project Ga0315320, IMG submission 203458) | Ammonia-oxidizing marine archaeal communities from Monterey Bay, California, United States - M1 40m 21515 | ecosystem: Environmental > Aquatic > Marine > Coastal | place: USA: California... | reverse complement strand
GCAGAATTATTTCAAACATGGAATAGTCTAACTATGGGTAGTAAGAAAAGAAGAGGAAGAGTTTTTACATGGTCAGACAATGAAAAGAAATTAATAAACTCTGAATTAAATGAATCCGAGTTTTTGGAATCAAATAAGATTTTTTTAATGAAAGAATTAAATTTACAGTCAATATCAATCTATACCGCGGGAGAGGGAGAAGATGTTGCAGGGAAAGCAAAAGTAGCTTTCCCCCTCGATCCTGGATTATCATTTACATAATTTATCCAAGATTCTTCTCTTTTTGCTCGGTGGGTTCATGGACCTACCTAACATCCCACATCCGTTGAGCAATCGTTCTGAGTCAAAAAGTAATCGCGATAGACGACGAAGCCGAGCGCATCAAGAAAAAACTAAGAATTCATCTAAGAATACTTCAATTAATTTTGATAACAAAGAAGCAATAGAAAGAGCAATTTCAAGATTTAATATAGATCCTCTTCCAAAAGGCATACCCAGTCTTATAGATCCTCCGCCTCAGATAATAGAATTAGATTGGATTACTAATGGAATTCCCAAATCAATGCAAAAATCTGTTGGGGAATTAGTATGTCTCCCTGGAGAGTTTGGTTGGTTACCAGAGCATCGTGTATCAGAAATAGCAAAAAAAATAGAACACCTTTCAATATCTCTTGAGCAAGCTCTTTCATTGCGTTCAGCTCTAAATCAAGAAAAGAGCGTTTATTCTCATGGAAGATTAATGGGTCGTTCTAACGAATTGAAGAGAAGATATGACGGAGGGCAAGGTGTACTTTCTCTTTCAAAAAAGTTTGATGCTCCTCCGGTTAATACTTTCCGAGCAATACTAACTGGCCGTGGTTGGTCTAAAAGTAAAATAAAAGAAACTTTAAAATCCCCTAACAGATTAAACAAAAGAGATAGACAAGAATTCAAATTAGCTGAGGAAAATGATAAAGTAAGTTCTGTCAATCAGTCTGAAACCCAATCTGCAGCAGAAATTTTCGAGGAAATATTGTGTGACTATTTCTCATCTTTGAACATTAGATTCAGACGTCAGGAAGAACTACTAAACGAACAAAAAAAATCTGAAGGAAGAGCAGTGATTACTCCTGATTTATTACTTCTTGATGACGTCAGAATAAATGGTATACCATGTGCTTGGATAGATGCGAAACATTTTTTTGGTGCAGATTTAAAATTTCCTAAAAAGAAAACACAGAAACAAGTTGATAGATATGTGAACGAATATGGTCAAGGCGCAATTGTTTATCGTCATGGTTTTTGTCAGAGTTTACAGTTAAATGGGGCAATTCAACTCGATTCAAGTCCGTTGGATTTAAAGCCACTTGCAGATTTTCATGAGAAGAATTATGATAATAAAAATCTATAAATTATTCGATAAATTAGTTATGATTGTCTGAAAACCAGATTGATTAAATTTTTTGCATATTTTATTTGTCTCAATTTTTTCAAAATTTATATTTTTTGGTACTATGACTACGCTTTCTCCTAACATACACAATAAAGCAACAACTTCTTCCTCTAACTTACAATCTTTGATTAGGTTATTAGATTTAAAAAGTAATTCATTTCGTTTGGAGTCCATTATTAACTCACTACCAATAACAAATTCTTGCGTGGATCTAATCAATTCTTTCCAGCGATTTTTATCCCATTTCCCTTTACTAATTACCTCCATCGCCTTATTACCTGATGCCGTTATTTTTTTCTTCCACTCTTCATTATCGATGTAATTTGATGTATGTTTTCCGGTCTCTGATTTCCAAGCTAATATTATAGGCATTTCTTCAAACCATCCCTCTGCTTTCCCTGGTCCAGAATTAAGCTGTAAACCGCTGTAAGGCGAACCAACTGCAACTCTCCTTTCAACACCACCTGCGGACAATGCCGTTACATCACCCAAACCAGTTGACCTAATTCTTTCAACAGAATGTGCAATTAAATATGATCTTCTACGTGTCTCCTCATGTGAAATGCCCAATGCTCTTTGAAATGAACTAGCAGCAGCCACCGCTCCTGCACCAGACATTCCAAAACCTTGAGATAATGGTAATGAAGTTTTAATATTTAATTCCCAAGAATAATTACCAATTTCTGGTATTTCATTAAGTAATATTTTCATCACTTCTTGATAAAGTTGATCGTCTCCGTTATCATTAATATAATTTATTTGAAGTCCGAAATCGCCTTCTTCTCCTCTTGTGATGGCCTCTACTCCATGTTTTACACAAAGTCCTGCACCAAAACTTCCCTGCTCAACTATTTTTTCAGATTTGTCCATTATTGTAAAAAATAGGGTAACGTGACCGCCACATTCTCCCCTCCCAAGTTTCACAGTCATATGTTTGCTACAACCTTTTTAGACAAGAAGTCTTTCTTAATCAAAGAGCAGATATTATATCTTGAGATATATTATCAAAACGTGAAGACAACTCTTCAGTTGCCTTATCAAAAGCAACTCGAGGAGTCATAGATCCATCCGTTTCAAAAGATAGTATGAATTCTTCAGGTACTTCTTCAATGACAATAGCATCTTTAAAATCTCTCATTTCTTCAGTTCCTTCTCCTACATGATTTAATTCTCTCTGAAGTATAGCAACCTTTTCAATATCTTCTAATTTACCATTTTTGAAATCCTTTTCTGTAATTTCCAAATTTAAATCCCAAAGGATTTTACATTTAGATTTATTTTTAATAACTCCTATTTTTCTTGATGCAAAAGTAACACCACACACGGGTGACCACTTTGCATGGTCACGACCTCTTCCCATAATAGCAGTGGCAAAGAACTCAAGCATCTGACCTTTGAATAATTTAGTAATAGGTATTTCCTTAAATTCATCAATAATACTCAGTGAATCATCGCCCATTGGCTTCATATCTCCAGAATATATCATTCTTCCCTCTTCTGTTCCAAACACTTTACAAGCATAAATCACAGAACATTGTGGACAACCTCTTTGATCTTCCACTAATTCTTTGCACGAGGGGCATTCGTTTTGAAAATAAAAATCATCGTGTCGTGTAACTATTGGTACCATCGCTAATCTTTGAGCAATAGTCTCATCAGGAATAGGACCTGTACTTTCCCAGATCTCTCCATCTTGTTCTACTAATCCCAACTCAAATCTTACTGTATCAATAGCCATTTTAGGTGTATCTACCATCAAAGTTCTCCTAATAGCACTCAGCAAAGACCTATCTGCTTCCGTAAATAAAATTTTTATACTGTTTAAATTTTCATTTATAATTTTTACTTTAACCATATTAACACCTCATACTCTCCTTCCACGTCTTCCACCTTTACTTTTGGTGCCATCTGTTGGAATTGGCGTTACATCTTCTATACGTGTTATCTGTACGCCTGCTCTAGTCAACGCCCTAATGGCTGCAGTAGCACCAGGAGCATTATTTGATCTATTTCCTCCAGCACCTCTGTATTTTACAATCACTTGATTAAAATCTTTTTCAGCTAACATTTCTGCAATTCTTTCTGCAGCTCTTGTTGCAGCAAACTGTCCTCCAGAATCGCTTCCTCCTTTGGTAACCATTCCGCCAGATACTTTGCAAATTGTTTCACAGCCTGTTAAATCAGTAGCAGTAATTAATACATTGTTGAATGTGCTGTATATGTGTAGAATTGCTTTATGACTCATTCTTTAACCTCCTCCTTTGGAATTGTATCTTCAATTGTAGGTGCATCTTCTGAGTCAGACTTAATTTTATCTATGAATTCTTCAGTAGCTTCTCTTACTTCTACCTCATCATCTCTTTCATCATCGGTCTCTACAACCCTAAATCTTTCTAATTCCTGGCGAAAAACAGAATTTTCATTGATAAATGGAGAATTTGAATTATATTGGAGTAATTCTTCTTCTTCTTTGAGTATGTGGTAACCTGGAACAGTCATCTTTTGTTCTCCAATTGAAATGTGACCATGCATAATCAATTGTCTTGATGATCTCATTGTTGGTGCTAAACCACGCCTGTAAACTACCGATTGCAATCTTCTTGAAAGCATCTGATCAATATCAATCTGTAGTACATCTCCAACACTTGAACCTTCAGGAAGTAAACCTTTTCTTGTTAAGGAAGATATCAATTGTTCTTTTTCCTTTGCAAAATGACCTTCGGAGGTGTCCACTCTTCCAATAAGTTTCATTGCTTGATTTCTATATCTTCGTAGACTTGTTCTTTCTTTCCAAATCTCTTTCATTCCGCCAGTTTTCTTAAGCCCATATTTCTCCTTTAGAGCATGCTCCTCATCAATTCTTGCTTGTCTCCAAGGATGAGTCGGCGTTTGTGTTTTAGATCTAGAAAATTTTGGATCACCCATTTATCATCACCTACTTATTTTTTCTTTTGAACCCCGAGGGTAGAACCAGATCTACCATTTGCTCTGAGTCTCTGTCCACGAACCTTGTGTCCACTTCTGTGACGCATCCCTCTGTAAGTCTTCATCCCAGCAAGTCTAGCGATGTCATCATCACGAGTTAACTTAACTTCGAGTGAGACTAAATGAGCATCTTCATTACTTCCTAAATCTCTTTGGCGATTCATTAACCACCATGGCGATATAGTTGCATAATCATCAATCGTCGCCCTAAGTAAATCTTTTTCTTCAGCAGTTAATAGACCTCCTAATTTTTTACTATCTACTCCTGATAACCGACAAATCTGCTGCGATGTTCTAAGGCCAATGCCCTTAATCGAAGTTAAACCAACAGAAATGGGGTTAAGTCCGTCTATGTCACTTTCTGCAATTCTAAATATATAGGAGAAATCATCTCCTAGTTTGGATTCATCAATCTTAGCCATTCCGGTTCCCCCGTGTTCACTGTTTCCAGTGGCCCTATGGGCGTCTTCGCGACTTACCATTCTTATTTGAAAGGAACGGATGACTAATAATACGAGTTTTTGTTTAGTTTTCTTCTTTACATACAACATAAAGTAGGTGATTGGTAGTACCTCTATCTAACTCCAAATCTATCATAAAAGCCTTTGAACCATCCCTCCCTCTTAATTCAGAATCTAACTTACGTTGTATTTTTGGATGTAATTCTGGATTAATATTACACCTGAGTGTGACTTTGTTAATTCCATGCCTTCCAGCAGCAGTCGATACTTGCCCAATATTTCTCAATTCCGGAGGTGTCAATCTATGCTGGACAACCTTTCCACTACAAACTACAAACCCTAAACCCTCTTCATTATCTAACAGAGGTTCTGTATGTATGAGAAGCGGGCGTCTTCCTTCTATTCTTAGCCACGAGTGTCCACAATTAGGCCCCACCATCTTTCTTAACCAAGATTCTTGTAATCCACTTTCTACTAAAGATGCATCAATTATAGAAATCCAAGAACCGAACGGAGGCGGAGTATTTAGTTTAATAGTTTTAGATAATTCTGAAAAACCTTCAATTTTAGCCATTATATTCTTTCTACCAACTCTAATACATCTATGACTATTTTTTGAAGAAATAGATCCAATCCATACTGATAAGCGATCAACCCTGCCTCCTCCCTGACTCAACCATTCCCAAGTTTTTGGGACACCTGGAAAAGTAGTTTCTATTAACGAATTAATCATATTTCTCTGTTGACTATCTAATCTAGGAGATAAATCCAATAAAACTGCAGGCCCCCTCGGTCCAATCTGTAAGTATTCATTCCATGAATTTAACAATTCTTTAAGAGGAGGTTGCATTTCTTCAACTCGATGATTTTGTGCATCTCTTGGTCTAGCAGGGTCCAAATGCAACATTGCTATTGGAGGATGAGCCCTTGTACCAGCATCTCGTAAGCTTTTCCAAAAAGCACTCATTGCGTCTTCCGCTTTGGTACCATCGCCGATAAGTACCCTATCCATTGTTCTCTGAATATCATCTTTATCAGAAGCAATATGCATATTCGCAGCACACAATATTGCCACTTCTTTTTCTATCTCAATTCCTAATGCCGGCCTCCTTAGTCCCTTTGTCAATGCTATTAATTGTAGGCCAGAACCAGCCGCTGCATCTAATATTACACCTGCGGGTAGGTCTTCTGGGTTAATTTGGGCAGATCTTATTTTAGCAATATTCCAAGGAGTTGATAATTTTCTCATATCCTCACTCATGAAAAAACCTGGCTCACCCTTTTTATTAGATCTTGATTTGATTACTTTTTCAGCCTCTTTTACAATCTTTTCAGAAGGCAACAAATCTTCATGTGTATGGTCAGACACAGCCTAGCGTACATGAACTCAGTCAAGTTTCTTTCGTGCTTAAATTTAAGAAATCGGTGCCCTATCCAATTTTAATTCAAAGCGAAGCCATACATTTTCTAATTCATGACCATCATTATTCCCATATGCAATCGGGGGTGGTAGTAATGTAGTATGGGTAGTTCCAGTATCTAAACCTGGCATTAAAGCACCACGATCATTATCAATATCTAGGCCAATTAAAGACCATCCAAAACCATATATTGAACCCCAAGGATCTCCAGAATTTTCTGCCCACGTTCCTGAATCCAATTCTTCATTAGTGTCTGCATTCCAAACAGTATACTGTACTTCTACAGTGTCGCCATCACTTATGTGAATATCTCTCTGATCTACACCTGCAAATATGCTAATATCTAATGTAACTTCCGAGTTAGGAATAGCAACATGTTTAGCATCTATACTAATTTCTTGTTCAGAAAGACTGTCCAGTAATTCAATTTCAACTATTACGCTATCTTTACCCTCTAGTCCATTTATGATTACGCTATTTTCTCCAGTAGAAGAAAAAATAACATTAATGACATCAATTGTAAGCAATAAATCTAATGTTTCATTACCTCTATTGTAAATTGCAACACTGGCATGATCACCTTCACCTTGATATTCCCAATCACATCTCAGTTCGCCTGGATAAAGAAACAAATCATCCTGATCTGCCATACTTTCTGGCCACTCCCAATTATTTTCTCTGGATTCGCATGTGTCAAATAGTAAATCTATTTCCCATAACCATCTTCCATCCGACTCTAACATTTCAGAGTTGGTAGATTCAAAAGGATCTAAATTATCTAAGAAATTTTTAGCAGAGATGCCTAGCCAAACCGAAGATAGTATTATCATAATTAAGGTCAAACTAGATAACACTAAAGCCACTCTTGGAATTGCCATTTTATTTAGACCAATGGGTATAGGAGGATGCTCAATTTCATCAGGTGTATCTGATATCCACGACCTTGTCACATTCCGGTGTAAGGGCTATAGAACATCAAGGTTAGCATTTAAAGAGTGAAATAATAGCATCTTAATCCTTTAATAATTCTTTTTCGTTTGAAATACCTAGCCAACCAACAATTCCTAATTCAATCGCAATAAGACATAATAATACAAAAATATTATTTTGATCAAATATTTCTTTTACAAATATGAAACTAAATAATGAAGTCAACACTAAATCAATTAAACCCCAAATTCTTAGTATTTTTCTAACCTGGATTATCCCAACAACCCACACGATTGTAGATAACGAAATCATCAATAAACTAAAGTATATTTCATTAATATATCCAGTGGTAATTAAGCCACCTATTATTAGAATATGTGAATTAATGACTAGAACCATACTCCATCTTTCTTTACTAAATTTACTTGTTGCAGATAATGCAATAAGTAATATAATACCTATCATCAATGTTATTTTGGGAATAATTTCTAGAATATAATCAGACCACGCACCAAACGCATACGCAGATAATATTATGGCCAGTATTCCCATCCCAGTTGTAGTTGTTTGTTTAGATAAAAATCCTTGCCTTATTGTAATTAAAGAGGCTAGTATTCCGGCGGGGCCAAAAGAGATCATCACAACTGATAAGTTTCTTATACCTCTATTTCTTCTAATATTTTTATTTGCATATCTAACTTCTCTCTTATTGACTATCCAAAAATCACAAATTAATGCCATAATTAGTAAAAATTCTAATAAAATCCAGGGAAATCCCCATTGCAGGTAATCACCATTATCTTCTATATCATTGAAAGGATTTACTGTAAATGGGAATGGTAATGATTCATTCATAAAAGCCCCCACAATTCTATTTATGAGAAGCGGAACCAAAAACCAATCAATAGCTATTGGAATCCTATCAATTAAATTATCTTGATACAATACCGAAATAATTACTAATTGCATAATGATGACCGCTAAAATAGAGATGCCCAACATTTCTGTATTACTACTTAGTGGGCCAATATGAGAGATATTGTGTACCAGTACCATTCCGCAAATAGATGCTGCAATAGGAACTTCTATTCCGAAAATGTGTAGTAATTTAATTTCTAATGAATTAGATCTATATTTTGCAATGACAACAAGCATGCTGGCAAACAGTCCTATCATTAGTAATATCAATACATTCGGACCAAAGGTCAATGCATTAATGCCAGCAAATATGAACACTATCCCTAGCATCATTAAAATAATTGTTGGCCGATGATTAATATCAGAAATATATAACTGTTCAAGATCTTTTGCTTCATCCATTTCCCTGTTATTCTTTCTTGATTCACTCAATGATGCAAACATTGGATCATATTGTTTAATCACATTATCATTTTCTACACCGATATATTTTCGATTTTCCGCCTCCTGAATATTTGCCAACTCTATTCTATATTTTTTAAGATTCATAGTCTTTAATTCAGCTCTTAATTCTCCTCTTGCAACCAACCAAACCGCCATTAAAATAAATAAAATTATTGAAAGGTATTTAGGAAGAGTTAGATCAACTTGCCAAGTTAATCCAATCATACTCAGAATTAGAAATAAGGATGAAAAAGTAGATTTAAGGATTTTTTCAATTGTTTCTGACTTTTTTAGATATATTATAATTAATATTGTAGTACAGAGTAGAGCAACCCAAGAGATTTCTAAATCTGGCAAATATTTAGTATTAGATAATTCATTATTAGTATTTGTTCTAAATATGAATATCAATAATGGAACACTCATTAATGACATTCCAATATGAATATGGCCACTTACGTTTTCATACAGAACTGGTAGAACTGAAATAAGCATTATAATTATGAAAAACTCATCTAATCCATGCTCCCATTGCAATATCCCAATTGAAATACAAATAATTATTAGCAAATTACTTTTTTTTCCTACCCTATGGTTTGATATTTCAGAAATGACATGTATCATGGTTAATAATGCTATAACAAATAATAATGTTAATGCATTAAAACCACCGAGTTGAGAAATAATTATTATTGAAATCATAGGTAACCATAGTCCTATACTCCATAGTTGAAATATCTCTGAATCTCTGATGGTTGCCGATATTTCGGTTAAGCCTAGAAATTTTGATGCCAAATTAACATTGGCTTTTCCTAATTTAATATTTACAATACACATAAGTATTAATGAAATTAATAAATATATAGCCAAAGGATAAATTCCTAAATCTAAAGAATTATTCCAATTTGTTGAGTTTTTAATTATAAGTAACGTATCAAATATTTCCTCAGTAATTTTTTCTAATATTATCCATATCCAAGGAGAAATTACAGTTACTCCTGCTAATGAAGGAGATTCTCTCTTTACGGCCAGCGCTGCAGTGCCCATGTGTAACAAAGAAAGAAGAGCAAGCAATAATAATCCTCCATCTCCATCTAAATCTGATGATTTTGTGGGTACAAGTAAGACCAGTATAATCAAAACCAACACCGACCCAATCCAAAGTACTCTGTCGCTTACATTATTTTGATCTCTTAGTAGTATATACCCTGTCAATATTGAACCAAATATTGTGAAAATATCATATCTATCAAATAGTAAATCATTAGATATTTGATTCCCAAATAGTAATATTATTACTAAAATGGGTGAAAATATTATTATTGGTTTCATTATTCTATTAGTTTCCACCCCCCTCACTCTAAGATACGAACTTCCAAAAGCAGTACACAGAAATGTTACCATCCCGAGTGCATATCCTAAATCTTGTCTGTTTGCTGCTATAGAAAGAAATGCACCTATCATTCCAAGAGAAATTGAAACTCCCCAAAGTCCTGGCTTTCCTAAACCACTAATTTTGAAAGCATCTGAGAACCAATTATCTTCCTTTGCAAATTTAGCCGCCATTGAAGCATTAAGGCCAGTAATTGACATCAAAAGTAAAAATAATAATAAAGACGAATCAAGTTTTAGAATAACTAATTCACCTATCTTAAAACCGTCTGTAATTGCATGCATTCCTACCCAAAAATTAGAACTAGCAATCCCAAGAGAGGCTAAATTTCCTGACTTTCTATGTATTGCTAAAATATGTATAATTATTGTTGAAATAAAAATCATACCCGCTACTCCCTGTTCTCCAAGTACTGAACCAGTCGTTGAACCAATTGCTAATAGGACTAAAGTAGACTGCGCAGCTATTGCATCGTGATTGTGCCTGTAGGCAAGATATAAGTTAACGAAAACCAAGAAAATTAAAAATAATAATAATATTTCAACACTGATTAAATTCCAATTCCTAAATTCAATAACTAATCCATACAATACCTTCATTGAAATTATGACCCAAGTTATTCCTAGTATTTTCATTTTTTCTTTGGGTATCCATATTTCTCCAAGAGTAAACCCAAATCCAGCTAATATAATTAAGATTAGAGTCGCTAAATATGGAGGGAATGTTTTGCCTACTTGAAAACTAATAATACTGTAGATAAATATCATAGTAGCCATAATTGACCAATTTATTCTTCTTTCACCATCAATTGATATTTCAGTTACTATATCTTCCATAGGTGCATTTTTTATCCCCCTATCTTTTTGAATAATTCCTGGCCTAATGTCTTGATTAATCTGAAAAAGATTAGAAAAGTCCCCAAAAGTCTCGTCTTTTTCCTGCCTATTTATTCCAGTATTTTCACTTGTTCCACTTTCAATATTTATCTCTTCAAGTTGAATATCAAAATCAATTTTGAATTTACGTTCTCGGATGATACGGTCTTCGTTATCCTCCTCATCCATTATTTATTGAGGATGGCATACTCGGCATAAACAAAACCCATATAAATAACTAAACACTATTCTTTTTGATTCAAAACAATATACCTTCCGTAACACTTGAAACTAGAGAGCCCGTCCTGACAACGCAGGGGTTCAAAAATGTCAGATACCTCTGATTTGTTATTTACTCCAATTTCTACGCACGGAATAATCCCAAATGGCCATTTACATTTGAATAATAACTGGGAATATCTTCATAAGAAGTCTATTCAATTGGAAGAATCAACTCTTACTCATGATGGAGTATTATTGGCAACAACCGGAGAGAGAACCGGGCGATCTCCTAACGACCGTTTTATCGTTAAAGAAACAGGTCTTGCAGACGATGTTTGGTGGGGAGATGTCAATCGTTCTACAACTCCGTATACCTTTGAAATACTTTTAGATAAAGTACAAGAACATCTAAATAATGTCGATAATTTATTCGTCAAAGATGCATTCTGTGGTGCAGATGAAAATTATAGAATGCCAGTTAGATTGATTACAGAAAAAGCATGGCATGCTGCCTTTATGCACAATATGTTCATTCGTCCAACACCTGAAGAAATATCTAAACATGTTCCAAAATATACTATTTTACATGCTCCCGAACTTAAGGCTACCTCAAAACAAAATGGATTAAATTCTGAAGTATTTGTAATTCTTGCTTTAGATAGGGGGCTGGTCATAATCGGAGGCACTCATTATGCCGGTGAAATAAAAAAAGCAATATTTACAATTATGAACCATATCTTGCCTGTAGATGGATTACTTCCTATGCATTGCTCTGCCAATACGGGGAAAGATGCAGCTCTTTTCTTCGGTCTTTCGGGAACGGGAAAGACTACACTATCTGCTGACCCTGATAGAGCATTAATCGGAGATGATGAACACGGATGGTCGAGTGAAGGCATCTTCAATTTTGAAGGAGGATGTTATGCCAAATTAATCGATCTAAAAAAAGAAGATGAACCTGCGATATACGCTACTACAAAAATGCCTGGTTCAATTCTAGAAAATGTTGTGTTAAATGCAGACAAAACTCCTGATTTTAAGAACAAAACATTAACTCAAAATACTCGTGGTTCATATCCTATTGAATACATAGAAAATCGCACCTCAAATTCAATGGCAGGACATCCAAAAAATGTTGTTTTCTTAACATGTGATGCCTTTGGAATCCTACCTCCACTATCTAAACTAACTCCTGAACAAGCTGCTTACCATTTTATTTCAGGATACACTGCCAAAGTAGCAGGCACTGAGATGGGAATAAAAGAGCCACAAGCAACGTTCTCCACATGCTTCGGCGAACCATTCATGCCCCGGCACCCAAGTGTTTACGCAGATCTTCTCTCAAAGAAAATCAAAACTCACAATGCAAAATGCTGGTTAATAAATACTGGATGGATTGCTGGTGGATACGGCGAAAGTAGTAGAATAAAAATTAAATGGACGAGAACTTTACTAAATGCTGCATTAAATGGTGAAATAGACGAAAAAGACTACGTCACAGACCAGAGATTTGGTTTTTCGGTGCCAACATATTGCTCAGGAGTGCCAAATTCAATATTACAACCTAAGGATACATGGGATGATAAGAAAAAATTTGATAATGTAGCAAATTTGCTAGCGAAGATGTTCATAGAAAATTTTGAGAAATATATAGAAAGATGCGATGAAGATGTTATCGCGGCATCTCCAAAAGTTCTAAATTAGATTTTTAGTCTTTCTATTTTTTGATAAAATAGTCCTAATACTGCAGGTGTTATGATCATGCTAGCAATGAGCGATAATCCAATCATAATGGAACAGAATAATCCAAATGTGGAGAAAAAGCCCATTTCTGACTGATTTATGACAGCAAACCCAGCTATATCCGAAACTGCAGAGCCAAATAATGCAAGACCCGAAGCTCCACCTACAACTTTCAACGCTGGTTGTACTTCAAGCCCCTTCTCTCTTTCTTCTTTGTACCTTTCAATTATATGAATTACATAATCTATGCCAACACCAAGTGAGATTGCAGCAATAGATACTGTTACCATGTTTAAACCATATCCTGCAATTTCAATCATCGCATAAAGCCAAATAATTACTAAAAATATTGGGGCAGTTGTCATTATCGCTATTCCGAAGGCTACAAAGCCCCAAGTTATGGTTAGAATAATGGTCAATATCCCCATAAAAAATGCTGCTTCAAATCCTACTAAAATATAAACTATAAAACCAATTAAGAACGCCGATGAAAGAGATTTTATTGAAAAATCTGCCCAATCTTCCTTTATTATGTCAAAACTTCTCTTAAATGAGAGGTTATTTCTAAAACCCCACCATATGGTAAACATACAGAATACTAGGCCTAGCAATAATGTTTCTTGCATTTCATCTTGCATTGAGTCCGCAGCTACAAATCTGATTACCGGATCTCCAGTTTGAATGGCCCAAGTTATTGGGTATTCTTCATCACCAAATCCATCTTCAGTAGATGATCTCTCATTGATTGGATTAAGTGATAAGTTTTGAAAAGGCATCATATCTCTTTGTAACTGTTTTAATGCCGGCTCAATTAATGCAAATTGTTCAGGATTTGATAGCCCAAATCTCATACTCATTTTAGTGTATTTTGGCATTTCTCCAGATGTAGTAAGCCACGGCTTGTCCTTATCTAGTTCGTTATCAGTATGTATATATTCAGAGATTATAGTTACTGGTAATGCCGGATAGCCGCCTGCAGCTGGAACTCCTTTAGTTAAAATAAAACCATAAATAAAATTCAAACAACCCCTATCGTCTGTTGTTGGAATATTTATCGTACCTCTAATTGGGTGAGGGACATTTGTAGTTTTACAACCAACTCCACCATCCTCTGAATTTCTATCCCAACCAGATTCTTCAAATGGAATTAAATTAGCAAACATTGCGGCCTGGATGAAAGTAATAATTTGATCTAATGCAATTAATTCTACTTCTCCTGTTGGTGTTCTTGAAATTTGATTTGGATCATCTTCATCATGACTATTCATATTTTCTCTCATTTCCCCAATTGCAGACAATACTAATGGGTTTGCAATATCTCCTTCAACGAGTATATATCCAGGTTCTCCGTCTCTGAATCTCTCATTTACTAAATTAACTCCAACAGCAAAATCAGATTCATCATCTAGGAAATCATCAATCTGAAAATCTCCCTCTAGGTCTAGAGCCAATGGAGTAGCAAAAGCCGAGATTAATATTACTATTAGGGCAACAAAAGGAGCGTATTCTGACGATTTTACCGTAGTGTTACTTAACCATTCTTTTGGTATCATGTGTAGCGTATTAGTACTTTCTTGATTCAATTTATCTCTTTTTTGAAGCCATAAATCAACATCTAATCTGACCAATGGAACCCATAATCCAGTTAAAATGAACGCTGCACTTACTCCAAATCCAGCTTCAATTCCGAAAGATCTTAATGCTGCAATGCCAGATGTTAAATTAGCCATAAATGCTACTATTGTGGTCATTGATGTTAGTAGGATTGCCTTACCAACTTTTTTTACTGCAATTTCAGCTGATTTCTCTAGACCCTCTCCATTTCGCCGTTCTTCTTTATACCGGTGAAGTGCATGTAAACTATCGTCTATTCCTAATGCTAAAATTAGTATTGGAAGAAGATTCGAAAACTGAGATCTAAATATTATCTCAAATCCTATTTTCTTACCTAATATCATGCTCCATCCAATTAATCCTTGCATCCATAAAAGAGCTAGAATGAGCCCAACTCCAACTATAATCACATCACTTATTCTTCTAAGATTAAACCAAAGTAAAATAACGACTAATACAACCATCATTACTAACAGGTAAGCACTAGATAATAATTCTCTATTAACTTCAACATTCGGTCCTTCTCCGAGTAAAATGGTAACTACCATTTTATCTGTACTACGTAAATCTTCTTCTAAAGAAAGATATAACCACTCTACTGAGCATAAGTCAGAATTATTTTCAGATTTACTTCTACATTCAGCATTTGTATATTCAATTGGGTCTGTAATTAGTTCTAAATCATCTATTTTGTAACCAAATTCCGAACTAGCATTTAACCAAGAAAAAGTCCAACCTTTTTTTTGCATTTCTTCTCTATTCATGTTCAGTATCATCCATGCAGATGAAGCACTCCATCTCCCACTTCCCCAAGAATCTGCAATTATTGTACCATCTTCTTGTAATTCACCATTTATCGGGCCTATTAGATTACTATTATTGTCTGGGAGAAAGGCGCGATCTATAGACAAAAATCTAAGAAAAGCTCCTTTACTATTGTTTGCCATTCTATGCGCAGCCAAATCTATATGTTCTTGAGTAACATTTTCATCATCAAAAGAAAGACATTCTAATTCTCCACAGTCTTCCCAATTAGTAGGTGCAGGAATGAGTACATATTCATCAGGATCAAATCTTGGTTTTGTGAGCAGTGATTCATCTGCCATGAATACTCTAAATTCACTTGCTAAATCAAAAACGCCTTCAATTGGTTTACCAGATATTTCTGAGGCTAATGGGAGATAGAATTCGGATATTTCATGTTCCATAAGTATACTTCTCTTTTGATCAATTTCTCTCAATATTGTCAAATTCAAGATTCCTCCTGTGGGATAATTTAATCCTTGACCTTCTCCTTTAAAAGAAGAAACTTGATTTACTTCACTACGAGATTCTTCCCAATATTGGGAATCTCTGACAAATATTCCAAAACCCCAGATATTCCCTGCACCAGAAAATTCCTCTCTCATGACTTCCGAAGCCTCTAATTCTGGTGAATCTAGATTATATGATTCAATATCAATTGGAGTCAACGTAGCAATAAAGCCAGGTAACATAAAACCAGAAATTAATAGTACTAAAATGTGTATTGCTTTTCTTTTCGGGAAAATAAAATTGATAACCTTTACAAAATTATTCATAACAACACCACAGATTTTTTATTTATTAGTAGTTGTTTTGTGTTTATAAACCCGTTTTTCTCAATTCTTCTAATGCCTTTCTTTGTGCAGTAGTAATATTATCAATTTCTGAAAGAACAAATTCGATATCTAATAATCCCCCTGCATGTCCATGGCCATTTAATCTACGCCTATCTCCTAATTTTGTACCCGGTGATATTTCTATCTGTACTATTTTTCCCAAAGGAGTACGAATTTTCACTTTACCACCAAGTAGAAGTTTCGTAATTCTGACTGGAACTTCTTGAATCAGGCGACCTCCTTCCCAACGCCTACCTTCTTCTGCATCTAGTCTCAAAGAAATAATTAAGTCACCAGGATCTCCTTGAGGGTGTTCATGACCCATTTTCTTAAGTCTCAATAATTGACCATGCTTAGCATTTGGGGGTACTTTAATTGTAATTGTACTTCTCTTTGTTTTTACTCCCTTTCCTCCGCATACAGTACAACTTCTCGAAGTCCCAAAACTACTGCCATTACATTTTTCACACACTTTAAATCTACGATGACTAAATTTAATATTAGCTCCATCATTAGCCTGCTGTAATGAAATGTCCAATCCGGACTCTATGTTTGATCCTTTGACATTTTCTTCTTGTCTATCTAAATCGGGTCTTTTGTTTGACTTATTTTCTCTACTACTGTTTCTAAATTGAGAGAATATATCTCCAATATCAAATCCACCAAATCCTCCATTAAATGCACCCCTACTCCCTCCTTGGAACATTTCTTCCATTCTTATTTTTTGATCATATTCTGCTCTTGCTTCTGTAGTCCCTATTTGTTCATAAGCAGTTTGTATGGACTTAAATCGTTCTTCAGCAGCCTGATCATCAGGATTTCTATCTGGATGATATTGCCGGGCCAAACGCCTGTAGTTTCTCTTTATGCTCGCATCAGTAGCATCCGAGGAAACTCCTAGAATATCATACGCACCCTCACTCATGGTTCATTACAGGTATCAGTGATTATTCAATCTCTCGGATTATATCATCGATGGTATAATGATATGATGTTCGCTGGCTAACTCATGGGCGTAGGCTGGGCGGTTTTCAGAAACTATGCTGACCATGCAAAAGAAATCAAAGGAGATATATCATCATATCCTCGTTTTTTTTTAATGCCAAAAACATCTCATTTAGAATCTGATGACGAAGGAAACAATACAATTCATTTACCATATCCCGAAGAACATGTGGATCACGAAGTTGAAATGGTAATTAGATTAGGAAAGGACTTACAACCATCTCAGATGTGTATAGGTAACGATCTAACGAACAGGACCCGACAAACATTAGCAAAAGAAAAAGGATGGCCATGGTTGGAAGGTAAAGGTTTCCTAAATTCGGCAATTTTGGGTACATGGACTGCTTGGGATGACAAACCAGTCGAAATAAATTTGAGTGTTAATGGTCAATTAAAACAATCTGCATCAACCGAATTAATGATTCATTCGGTCAATGAAATATTAATAGTTCTCAAGGAATGGTATGGACTTTCCCCGGGGGATTTGATATGGACAGGTACTCCCAAAGGAGTGAGTGCATTAAAAAAAGGAGATGTTGTTAAAGCATGGATGAATAATTCTGAAGGTAAGGTAATTAGCCAATTTAACGCTAGTTGTGTGTAGTTTAATCGAAAAAAAGGTGGTAATGATGGATTTAGGATTAAGACGTATCATTAATACAACTTTGCTAGATCATGATGGTTTTATCAGAAGAGGTAATTTTCTAATAAATAAAGACGGTGAATATAGTATTAGTAATGGAGATGAAGATGTAATAGAAACAATAAATGGCTCTAACCGATTAATCACTAGAAGTTTACAAAATTGGCATACACATATGGCAATGATACTAAATAGATCCATGGGCGAAGGCTTACCACTTGAGGAATGGTTGCAGAAATCTATTTGGCCAGTAGAAAAAAAACTTACAAGAGAACTTGTGGAAATTGGTACAAAGGCTGCTGCAGCAGAATTAATAAGTACTGGAACAACATTTGCATGTGATATGTATTTTCATCCTGACGTAGTTGGAAAAGTAATCTCAGAAACAGGTCTAAGGGCAATTATTTGTGGTCCAATAACCGACTTCCCTTTCGCCTCAATTGAACAAGATTCTGGTAACGCATTGAAGCAGGTAAAGAATTTAATTTCATCAGGATTTTCTGCGCCGGAAAGAGTAGAATACGGCATAGGAAATCACTCGGTTTATGCTTGTTCAGAGGAAACACTTCGTAAATCATCTGAGATTTCAAAAAAAACTGGCTGTAAACTTAGTATTCATACATCCGAAACTCGCCAAGAAGTAGCAGATTGTCATGCAAATACCGGCATGTATCCAGTAGAATATCTTGATTCAATAGACTACTTTACTGAAGGAACTATTTGCGCACATTGTGGATGGGTCACAAAGAAAGAAATGAGACTTTTAGCAAATCATGGTGCACATGCTGTACACTGTCCAACCAGTAATCAGAAATTGGCTTGTGGAGGAACAATGTCATATCCAGCCATGAAAGAGGCCGGCGTAGATATTAGACTGGGTACTGATGGAGCCGCTAGTAACAATAGTTTAGATTTAAGAGCAGAGGCAAAAACTGCTAGTATTATTCAGAGACATGACCATTGGGATGCTAGAATACTAAATCCAAATGAAACGTGGAATCTTGCCACTAAAGGTTCTATGGATTGGGTTTCATGGGATTTGGATGATATTCGCATGCGCCCCTTTGGAAAAGACGGTCGACGTTTACTGCCAAATTTAATCTACTCAGGCGCAAAATGTCTTGATGTTTTTGTTAATGGAGAAGCACTACGCCGTAATGGAATTACTCAATCTTTAAATGAGCAAAAGGTCGCATTAGAATTAGAACATTCTATATCAGATTATTATTCAGAGATATAAATTTCATAACTTCTCTTGTTCATATCTGATTGCATCAACAGCGCATATTGCAGCCATATGTACTACATCACGCACACTGTCTCCTCTTTGTAAAACATGAGAAGGTTTAGCCAAACCTTCTAAAATCGGACCAGTCATTTCAGCACCTGCAATCCTTTGGAGTAATTTATATGCAATGTTCGCTGAAGCTAAATTGGGACAAATCAAAATATTCGCAGGACCATTAAATGCCATAAAAGGATATTCTTCCTGAATAGAATTTACCAATGCAGTATCGGCTTGCATCGGACCATCTATTATAAGTTCAGAATCTTTTTCTCTAACAATTTCTATGGCTTCTTCTATTCTATCAGTTCTTAACTCCTCAGATGTCCCAAAATTTGAGAATGATAACATGGCTACTTTTGGCTTGACTCCAAATCTTCGAGCAACATTTGCAGTTTGCATTGCAATTTCAGCCAAAGTTCTAGCATCAGGATATATGTTTATTGTTGCATCGCCAATGAACATTAACTCGCCATTAACTATCATCATATACATCCCGACAATTCTATGGGAAGTAGGGTCAGGCCCAATAATATGTAGACACGGTTTTACAATATCTGGATAATTATGTGAAACACCGCCTAAATATCCGTCAGCATCTCCTGTATGGACCATCATCGGTGCAAAATGTGTAGGCATTTTAAGAAGTCTAACTGCATCTTCTCTTGTCATACCTTTCCGTCCACGTAGTATATGGTACTCATCAGCATAAACTCCTCTTCTTCGTTTATCGTATCTAACATCTATACATTCACACTCAAAATCTAATCCTAGCTCTTCTTTTACTGCCTTTATTCTACTAAGATTACCTAGAAGAATCGGTTGACATATTTTTTCGTTTATGCATTGAGAGGCGGCTTTTATTATGGTCGGGTCTTCACCTTCAGAAAAAACAATTTTCTTATTAGTATTTTTTGCTTTATTTATTATCCTTCTCATTATGGATCTTGTCAGCCCTAACCGTGCTTCTAATTCTTCTTTATACAACTCAATATTGAATTCATCTTTTGTAATTCTTGCCACCCCTTCCATCACAGCAGCTTCTGCTACAGCGCTGGCCTCCCAAATCAACACTCTAGCATCAAATGGTTTAGGTATTATATAATCAGGGCCAAATTGAATATTTTCATCACTGTAAGCAGATAATACATCGTCGGGAACAGGTTCTTTTGCCAATTTTGCAATTGCCTCAGTTGCAGCCATTTTCATACCTTCTGTTATTTCTTTAGTTCGGACATCTAACGCACCTCTGAATATGTAAGGAAAACCTAAAACGTTATTAATTTGGTTTGGAAAATCCGATCTTCCTGTTGCTATTATTGCATCGTCACGAACTTCTTTTATGTCATTTGGTAGTATTTCAGGATCGGGATTTGCAAGAGCGAATATCAATGGTTTTTTTGCCATTGTAGAAATCATTTTTTTACTTACTATGCCACCCTTGGACAATCCCAGAAAGACGTCAGAATCAACCATTGCATCTGCTAAATCTCCATCAGGAACATCTCTAGCAAATTCTATTTTATATTCATTCAATTCTCCGCTTTCCAGTCTATTTTTTGTTAGAATACCCTTGGAGTCAATGAGCATTATATTATTTTTCAAGACTCCTAATTTTAGATAGTGTTTTGCACACGAGATAGCAGAGGCACCAGCTCCAGAAACTACGACCTTTACATTTTCAATTTTTTTCCCCACTATTTCCAAACCATTCAATAATGCCGCACCAGAAATAATAGCTGTTCCATGTTGATCATCATGCATTACAGGAATATCTAATTCTTCTTTTAATCTACGTTCTATTTCGAAGCATTCTGGAGCTTTAATATCTTCTAGATTTATACCACCAAAAGTAGGAGAAATAGCTTTAACAGCTTCAACAAATCCATCAATATCGGTTTTATTTATTTCTATATCAAAAACATCTATGTCTGCAAATGCTTTGAACAATAATCCTTTACCTTCCATAACTGGCTTACTAGCCAAACTACCTATATTCCCTAGACCCAATACAGCGGTTCCATTGCTAATTACTGCAACTAAATTTCCTTTTGCAGTATATTTGTACACATCATCTGGATTATCTTTTATTTGATTACAAGGATATGCCACACCGGGAGAGTAAGCCAGCGATAACTCTCTTTGTGTTCCATGTGGTTTTGTCGGCACTACTGTTATCTTACCAGCCGGATTAGATGCATGATATTCTAACGCCTCTTTTTCGAGTCTCTTATCGTTCATCGCCGATTCCTACGGTGATATCCGAGAAACAATCTCATATCACTCTATCCTGAGAAATTATATCTTTTTGAACGCATATAAGGAAATAAATATAACAATTGATTGTAAATTAATCATTATTTTATGTCCGAGCAATGTATAAACTTCCTACCAATTCATTGATAAGTTGTACAACGAGGAGGTTGATTATGTTCTTACTTAGCAGTGTCAGGACCTTCATTTTTAATTTATGCTTCGCCATAAATAATTTTGATCTGATTTTTGCAGGTTTTTGCATTAAATCCGAGCATTATATCGTTGAATTGATATGGTTTTGCAACCAATTTAACAATGGAGAGATTATATGAGCTCTAGGCTTGTAACTTTTACTGTTACATTATTGATGGTACTACTACCATGGTCTTCTTTAGTGTCAGATGAACTTGATGATAATCTTCAGAAGAATAATTTAGTCACTCCTAGGTCTTGGGGAGAAGGTGGAAGTAACGATACTGGCTGGTTAGATTTAGTTGCTGAAGGCGCCGATCCAACTAATAATACATTAGCTTATGGAGATTTATTTTTGGATTTTGCACCTGGAGCAATTATAGATAATCTAACATTTGAAGTATCTGTGAACGGTAGCGATGGCTATTGGGTCAATCAGCCACAACTGACACTGATGAATACACAAACAGAAATTCTCGATTGGTCGGGAAATGGCGACTTAGGACGACAAAATAGCTTCTCGAACAAACCCTCGAGCGTAAGTCAAGGTGTTCTCGATGCACCACTAGATCCCAACTCGTTAACAGATGCATATTGGAATTTACCAACTGGCATCACAATTGACGATTTGATTATAGAGGCACTTAGGCCAGTTGATCCCAAGGTTTCTTTTTCACCGATTGAAATAACGATTCATGATACAGCTGTCAACCCTGTGGATGGCAGTCTTTTTATGCTTGTTAATGAAGATTTGATTAGGCTTGACAATAACTCGATAAAGAATATAATTGATATTGAATCAGAAATTTATGGTCGAACTTTAGTAATAGATGATAAAAATAAACAATTAATAATTGGGACTTCTAATGGTAATATGTATTCAAGAGATTTATTCACATATTCCTCAATAAATTCCTTTCCCGACGATACAAATATTTCAAACTCAAACCCCATATTAACGTCATTCATTGATAATTATGATATTATTTGGACTAGCTCAGAGTGTAATATTAATTATCTTGAACCTGGCAAAGGATCTTTTTGGGTTTCACAACACCTTTGCAAAGATAATGAAACTTCAATAACTCCTACTGACATGATTATTGAAAATGATACGATTCTAATTAGTACAATGGATTATGGAATAATAGTAATCAATTATACATTCGGAAGTGGTGGATTGATTTTTACCAATACTGAAGAATTCCCTGTACTAAATTCAGATAATTTTCTTTCTAGTGATTCAATTACAGATTTGGAATTGGTTAATGACATCTTATATATTGCTAACAGCAACGCTGGAATAGATAGATATAATCTAGGATCTACTTCTTGGATACCTTCTTGGACTTCAAGTAATTGGCTGTCTTCTAATCAAATTCATGCATTGTCTTCAACCCCAGGATGGTTATACATTTCTGCTGGTAATGATATACAAATTTATGATACTGATTCTATGATTTATAGCTCTACTATTTCTCTTGAAGATATGGGCCTTCAATATAATGGGCATTCAATAAATGCATGGAATAGTGATGATTTACAGCGTGACCCTACTTCCAATACTGTTCTAGTTGGAGACTCATCTGGTAAATTAGTTACAATTATAGATGAATATGTTGCTGATGAGATAATAATAGCTACGAGTCCAGAATCTGTAGAAGATGCTACAGTAACAGTTTTCATTGATGATGAAGAAAGAGGAGAAATATGGATAGCTGGAACAACTTTGATCGATCGTTTTGATAATAAAGAGAAACTCTGGAAGGAAACTATAGATATTCAAGAATTACGTAATAATCTTGAAGATTCGGAACTTCCTGCAAATATTAATGGCATAACATCAATATTACAAGACACAAACGGTAGAATCTGGATAGGAACTGATATTGGGTTATTCGAACTAGATTTAGATGGTAACTTACTTAATACTGGCAGCACATCACCTTCAGCAAACTATGTGATTAATGGGAATTTTATCACTAGTATCGCTCATGATTCAAACACAAACACATTGATAGTAGGACATTTACAAGACGGAGTCAGCATTATTAATACATCTTCTAACACTGTAATGGCGCTTTTCAATTCAGCAGATGGATTAGATTCTAACACTATTGTAGAAGTTGTAACAAGATACGGTGTTGCATACTTCGCAACACCTGATGCAGGCGTCATGCGTGTAGACTTAAGCGGTCCAACAATTATTGGTTCTTGGCAATCGTTAGGTGCAGATAATTTAGAAGCAACTCCCATAGCTGTAGATGGAGATATAATATACCTTGGCTTACCGGGTTTTGGACTACTATTGATTGATAGAATTACCGGAGAAATCTCAGATTTGTGGACAGAAGATGATCCTAATAGTATACCCGATAATGACGTAATTTCATTATCATTAGACTTTTACGGTGGTCTTTTAGTAGGTTCTGATACAAATACCAATAATAATTGTTGGAATAGGGGTGATTGCGGAGAATTAGCACGCTGGGATGGTAATCAGTGGGAATTACTTCCTACTTCAATACCCGGTGGAAATAATGATCCTTATGCTTTTTATGACATAACTAGTGATGCAGATGGAATTTACGCAGGTACAAACAGAGGTGCATGCATGTGGTTTTGGCCCACTTCAAACCTCCCTATAACTTTGAATGAATGCTGGAATGAAGAAGGTGGAAATGGTAATGATGAACTAAGCGTACCTTCTAGATTTGTTTATGGAGTTTCAAAAATAGGTAGCGATACTCTTTATGCAGGTACAGATGAAGGAGTTGCTGTAATTAATACCGCTAATGGGACAATAATGGATGTTTGGACTGCAGGGGATGAAACACAAAGAGCAAGAATAATAAAAATCGAAGAAATAGTTTACTTAGGTTTCGAAAATACTGGTATTGCCAGATATAATATGTCTAGCCAACTATGGCTTACACCTTGGGATGGTACTCAGGGATACATAGAAGATGATGACGTCACTGTAATAATTCCAGGACAAGATTATGGTACTATGTGGGTAGGGGGAGATTTTGGCATAACCCTAATTGATGTGATAAATGATATCGTTTTAATCGATTGGGAAAGAGGAGACAATAATAATGGTCCGACTTTACCACAAACGGCTCCCAGCGATATAATTATTGTTGGAGATATTATGTACTATTCAATTCAGAGAGGCCAGTCTTGGAATCAAAGAGAAGAGATTTACAGAATAAACATGTTAAACAATGAAAGTATGGATACTTTGAATGCAGGAGACCAGGCAGGATTCGATGGAGTAATACATGGCATTGAGAACGTAGGTAATGAATTGTGGATAAGTATACGTGAGAACGGATGGTGGGGCAATCCTGGGGATGCAGGAACAATAGTAAGATGGAATATTACAGATGGCAACTGGTCGGATAATTTAGAAACATTAGGTGACGTTGAAAGAGTAAATGCCCAATATTTGGGCGATTGTTTTCCAATAACTACATCCTGTGAATTATGGGTTGCGTATGGTGAAAACATTCTACGTCGCTTTTCGGCTACAAATATGACTTTACTAGATCAGTGGAATGATGTAGATGGAAGAATTAGAGGAATGGCTGAGTTTGACGGAGAATATGTATTTGCAAGTATGAATGGAATCTTAAGATGGGATCCTATAAATGAAACATGGCTTTCTCCATGGCTCCCTGATGAGGGATTACCTAGTTATTCGGAAGTTGATTTCTATTCGATGGAAGTAATAGGCAATTCACTTTGGGTATCTTCAGGTCGATACGATGATGGCCTAGTTATGGTATTAAATGGTGGAAATTGGACAACATGGGATATAGATAGCGGAGATATTCCAGATGGTTATGGTGCTGATATTATATTCTGCGATGATATAGTTCATTTAGCGATAGGTTTCCAAGGTGGTTGGTGGCAATCGGGAGGTGGAATTGCTAGATTTGATACCGCTGATCATGATGGTGATGGAATAACCAACGAATGGATTTCAGCCATAACAACTGATAACTCTCAAATTGCAAGTCGAGATCCTCGTGCCCTTGCCTGTGATGATTCTAATAGAATACTGTATATTGGTTTTAATACAGACTCAGTAGGTATTAACCGATTCTCATATAACTCAAATAATTTCTTAAATCCATTGGATGATACTAATGGTGTTTCTGAAGGTAGTGTTTTCCCCGGTGGAATGCTATACGATAATGGACTTTTATTAGTCGCTCACTTTGGGGATAATTCTGGAATTACTAGAATAATGACATCGGGAAATACTGCTTCAAATGGCGTAGTATTAGACAGTGGCATGGACGTATGCTCTATAGTTAAAGCACCTTCTTCAGGGCCAAGAATATATGCCATAGGCCGTTCCGGAGAAAATACAGGGATTAACAGAGTAGATAGATTAGACAATACTGGACTTATTCAGGGAGGATTTGATGAATTAGTTGGCTTGCCCGGTGGTTCAGTACAGGAAATGATTTCCAATTCAACACATGTTTGGGTAACCAGTAGTAACTATTTTGATGCTTATTGGGGATCTACTATTTTACAAGGTGAACTCATAGAAAATGGCTCAATAAATTGGGAATATGGTGTCAGAGTATTTGACGATATAATCAATGAGTTGAGACTAGATGGAGAGAAGATATGGGTTTCTACGGTAGGAGGAGGCCTTATGTATCTAAATACTACCGAAAAAACTCTGAATCAGTTACCTTCAGGCCTTCACAGGAATATGGACGGACTATTTCTTGAGGGAGACATCCTTTATGTCGGTCTAATGGGTTATGATAGCTCTTCTGCAGGGTTCCAATCACTAGACACCGAGAAAGAAACTTGGGAACATGGAAGTTTAATAGCAGGATTACCAAGTAATATTGTTAGAGATTTTATTGAATATAATGACCATATATTAATCGCAACCAATGGAGGTTTAGGTATGTGGAACACTACTATCTCTGGATGGGATAACCCAATAACAACACTAGACGGGCTACCTTCCTCAATCATTCAGCATTTATTAATATCCCCTAGCCCTATCAGGGGCAATGGAACGATAGTTTTGGGAGGGCCAATAGGGATGTCTATATTAGATCAAAATCTTTCTTATGTGACAACTCTTAACGAAGATAATGGATTGATTGGAAACTCTGTTTCAGGATTAATCTATTCTCCAGCCACATCGAGAGAGGTAATAAATCCTCAGGATAATAGTACTCAGGTAATTACACATGATGCTGCTGTTTTTATTTCTCACAACGGTGAAGGTAGAACAAGGCCCGGCGTTGCTGCTTGGGATCTGAATAATGATGAAGAAAATGGGACATACAACATTGATATGATACCAAGTAATGATGTTCGGTCTATTTCTTCGGATGATTGGGGAATTCATATTGCAACAGATAGTGAACCACTAGTACATTGGAATGGGTCAATAATGCGAATGGAATCTGGAATGGGCGTGGAAGATTTACTTTCTTGGCCCGCCTCTCAAATATTGTCCGATGGTACAAATATAGTGATAATTTCTCCAGTAGGTATTGACATACTTCAAGCAAACGGTAATCATAGTACCATCAGAAGTGAAATAATGCCTGGTATTATTGATGCTGACATAAAAAATAACCAATTAACGGTGGTTTCTCAAGATGGCCTACATCTATTTTATCCAATAGAAACCTTACAAGAAATGCCTAGGGAATATCAAAAAAGAGCCTCACCTCTAACATTAGTGTTTGGAGATAAAATATTGGATATTACTGACACCACCCATCCTGGAATGCATACAATTTTGGCTACTAATGATAATCCAATAACTCTTAATGCTTCTGTGGATTATGAAGTAAAACTGGGAGATTTACCAATGTACAATAGCCCATTGATATTTTCAGCACCTCAAAGTGGTGCTTGGATATGGGCCCAATCTCACTCGGTAAATTATTCCGGTACATGGAATCTAACGGATTATAATTTAGATATTCAGACTTTTTTCCAATCTGCTATATTCAATACGCCGCCAGGTTCATCTTCATCACAGTTACAAATACGTTTACAATCTCCTCAAGATGGTAAATTGAAGGTTAAATTGACCTATGATTGGAATAGATTAGAGGCCCCTACATCAATTACCAATCTAACAGATAGAGCAAACGACGGAGGGGGAATATTGGAAGCTTCATGGTTACCTGCCCAAGATTCTGCTTGGTATGCTTATCGATTATATGTATGGGATTCAACCAATGATCCTGACTGGACTCCTTTGAAGGGAGACCTCGAAAATTTTGCTACTTATCAAAGGATATCATTTTGGTCAGAAACCTCAGCAATAATCTCTGAGGCAAATCAAGATGGTATGATAAAACAACTCTCTAGTGATAGACAATACAGGGCTGCTATTGTAATTGAATATCAGGATGGCTCACTTGGTGAACCAATGTCTTGGGAAGGTAATGCAACACCTACTGATGAAGTCCCATCTCCTCCCGAGTGGCTTTCAGTATCTGCCCTATCTGGCGGAATTCCAGGAGTAGTAAATGTAGAATGGTCCGCATGTAATGAACTAGATCCTTATTTAACTAGAATTTGGTCAGTAAAGCAAGAAATAACTAGCGCTTTAGCATTAACTAATGCGTCCGATTTATCATTTGCTAGTGGAAATACTACAGTATTAGAATTAGATGGAAATGTTCCATATTGGTTTGCCATAGTTTGCGTTGATGAAAATGGCCAATCAGACACAGCAAATGCAACTATATTCGGACCAGTAGTTACTGCCGGTGGTCTAAATGATGGAATACCTCCTGCACAAGTATTGGACGTAAATGCATATGATATTTCAAATGATGAGGGTGGTAGAATAGGAGTTTCATGGGCTCCAAACAATGAAAACGATTGTTCTTACTATGTGATTTATGTTTTACCAGCATCAGGTTTTCAGCCGCCAATTAGCGTAGATGGTTGGCCTACTGCTTCGTACATCACAGATTGCAGTACCAGTGATACAATTATTGACTCAATAGGAGGGGCAACACTGGAGAATGGAATTGCATATTGGATAGGAGTCGTTGCTGTAGACGATTGGGGCAATATGGCTGTTGAACCGGTCAATGTAGTTACTACAACCGCTTACATTGATACTGATTCAATCTCAGCCTCTCCTCCTGAGAAGGTGTCCGGATTACAAGCATGGGATCATCCTTTAGATGATGGGTCTGCAATAGATGTGTCTTGGAACAGAAGTATAGCTGATGATTTCAGTCATTATACTATTTGGGCATCTGAATATCCACTCGCAAATTTAGTTGAGATTAGTCAACACTGTGAGGAAAATAATTGTGATTTGTTAGTAATTAATCAAAGACAAATTGAAAACTCATTAAGATTAGAAATAACTTTGGATAAAGCATTGTACGGCATTGAACCATCTGATTTATATTCAGGGGAAATTAGACCCTCCATACCCTTGTATGTTGCAGTTACTATACATGATTTAGCAGGTAATGTACATTTATCAAACCTTGATGATAACATAGTTATTGTAACTCCAATAGATAACAGAGGAGATATTTATCCCCCGGACCGCATAGAATCACCAATTCTAACTGACCGTATGCCTGATTCCGGAAATGGAATGTTTGTACAGTTTGCACAAAGTGAATCATCTGATGTTGCTGAATACTGGATTTATGCTGTAGCAGGTAACCCATTTACACAAGTAAATAACATTCAACCAGCACTAATTGTTGATAGAGATGTAGAGATGCCAATTCTATTACAACAATTATCCGATGGGCAAACTCTAGGGCCATCTTTACCAATTTGGGTTGCCGTAGTCTCTGTTGATTCATCCACAAATGCATGGTATGATGACTTAGCAACTTCCATGATCAGTCTAGTTGATGAAAGTATATTAGATCCAGGAGCACATTTACCTGTACTTTCCGGTGTCCAATCATTTTGGAATCTCGCAGGAACAGATATTGAAATAATCTGGGATTTATCTAATGATGAGAAGGTCACTTCTTACAGTGCTTATTATAGTTTAGAACCATTTTCCGACACCAGAAATGCGTCCCTTCTTGCAGATAAAATCATATCAAATACAATATCTTTCAACTCATTTAATGATAATGAAATTTCACAATCTGAAATATATTGGATAGCCATGGTTGCTTCTGACGGAGATTTTGAAAGACTAGGAGTAAATCCTTTAGAAGTCAAACCTTGGACTGATTATACTCCCGGAGGAGGGGGATTACTTGATGACGGTTCAGGTATATCCTGGATGGAACAATTATTAGATGGTAATATGAACTTTATAATAATTTTAATTTCTTCAATATTGATATTCATTGGTGCTGTTTTAATAATAAAACCAAGAGATAGAATTGCCCTAGATCCATGGGAAATGGGAACAAACGAAGTAAATTTAGAAGATGAATTAACTCAGAACGATGAGGATGATTTAGAAACAATATCTATTACCTCAATGAAAACAAACGCTTCCGATGATTATGGTAAAAAGAATCAAAATTTTGATGATTATAAGGTAGCAGATACCGTCTCTAATAGAAATATTATTTCTTCTGAAATAGAAAATGAATTACTAGATTCTAAGAAAGCATTTGTTGACTCTATGGAAGACTTAGATAAAATGGCCGATTTAATGGATTCTGATGATTTAGATAAAATGGCCGATTTAATGGATTCTGATGATTTAGATAAAATGGCTGATAGTTTATCAGAAGATGGTATAGATACATCATTCTTGGATGATATGTTAGAAGACTAATAGACATTGAAAGGCATGCACTGGCCCGGGTTAAGCGTGTCCAACACTGCAGAACCCCATTCACACGTTTGGACTGCAATGGCATGGGATGGAAAAAAGTCTTTATTAGCACCAGATTTACACTTTAATAGACTACTTAGACATTCAAAAATTCTAGGTATAGAGATTGAAGACGATTTTCTAATAATTATTCATAACAAATTAGAAAAACAAATTCAGTTTAATAATTTGGACATATTAAACTACGAAATACCCTTTTTAATAAAATTTATTTTCCAGAAAAATGGAGATATATCTCTAATAATCCGTAGGAATAAATATTGGCACGATAATCCATTACGGGCTATTTCAATGAAGCTTCCTAATTTTGAATTACCTATATTAGGGACTAAGCACGGTAATTGGGAACCATATAATGATGCACGAAGACTAGCAATTAGCCATGATTCGGACTTAGCACTTCTGTTTAATAACGATTTACTAATTGATGGAGATCATTGTACGCCATTGATGTTAGATAGTGACGGTATTGCTTACCATCCAAGTAATTTAGACGGAGCTCTAGATTCAGTAACATTAGAACTTTTGAAAAATGGTATAGAAGAATCCGGAATACCTATTAGAAGTGCTAAAATAAACCTCAAAATGTTATCTAGAGCTTCTGAGCTTATAGTCATAGGAAGTGGCATGGGTATTTGTCCAGTCGGTTCAATAGATGGAACTCTAATAGGAAATCCAAAAGGTAAACTGTATCAGATAGCAAGAGAAGTTTGGCTAAACAAATTAAATAACGATTGGTCAAATTGGGATACCCTGAGGGAGCTTTGATGTCTAAAATATTACATCGAATTTTTGATATAAAAAAGGATTTTAACCCTTTAATATCTATATTATTATCAAATAGAAAAACTCCATTTCCACTGATGGATGAATTATTATTTCACTCATCAGGACCAATTACAGATTTATCGGAATACTCATTTTTACCTTCATTAGATAGTTTGAGAATACTATTTTTTGAACCAGAAAAGGATAATTATCATCAAACAAAAAATTCAGCACTTGATGGAAATATATCTTTAAAAACACCAATACCATTACAAATGCTTATTCAAGAACTAATAGATAACACATGGACCACAATAAAGGAGTATCGCCCAAAGGATTTGTCAGAAGCAATGCAAATAATGGAAAGTTATGAAATAAAGTGTAATTCAGAAAATGAAATACCAATAATTCCGGGGGGATTTGCCGGCTTGTTAGGTTATGATTTATCGAGGTGGACAAATTCAATATCTCTTAATCATGTGCCGATAACTGGATGCTTACTAGGGGTTATGTGGAGGACTGAAGCATGGTGGGTGCATGAAAGAGCAACAAACCAGTTGCATTCTATTTCTTTTGAAAACCATTCTTGGGCAAAAATGATATTTAATGACGATGTTAATGAATATAATTATCCATCAGTTCCTACTATGAATATTGTACCTGACAGTGAAAGTGATGCAGTACACGCCAGAAAAATATCTCAAATTAAAGAGGCAATAGTCAAAGGTAATCTTTACCAACTTAATTATGGTAGAACTTGGAAGGGAAAAATGCCAGATCATCCATGGAACTCTTTTTTAAGGATGATAAATAATAACCCTTCCCCTTTTGGTGCTTGGATGTATGTACATGATTATGGTTGGGCAGTGTCTTCAACCAGTCCAGAGAGATTATTGAAGACAGAAGGAAATAAGGTAAACACTCGACCAATAAAAGGAACTAGGGCCAGAGGTTTAGATGAAGAGGCAGATATAAACTTGAAATATGAATTAATTTCAAGCTCGAAAGAATTAGCGGAACACCTGATGTTAGTCGATCTTGAAAGAAACGACCTAACTCCCATCTGCGTTCCAGGGTCTGTTCACTGGGCAAATTGGCGTGTAGAGGCACTTCCTACGGTCCAACATCTCGTTAGTGGCGTTGAAGGAGAATTAGCACCTGAAATGACAGTTGGTGACGCTTTTGTATCTTTATTCCCAGGGGGCTCTATTACCGGTTGTCCAAAATTAGTAACTATAGCAGCAATCAATGAATTAGAACAACACCCTAGGAGTGCTTGGACTGGTTCCATTGGACATATTAATTTCAATAATAAGATATCAGAGTGGAATATTTTGATTAGAACACTGGAATCTCATTTTGTCCCAAATTCTTGGTATGGGACAGTACAAGCCGGAGGAGGGATAGTGCATGATTCTATTCCATCTAAAGAAGTTGAAGAATCTCGGTGGAAAGCAGCCGCAATTACTGAAGCTACTTGGGGATTTAGAACTGGCTTTAGCGCTACAGAACTCCCAGAAAGAAAAATGACAATCAGTCCTATTCCAAAAATATCCGGGCCAATAAGTAAATTAGGACCAAATAAAAATAATATATCTAAAAATAAAGGAAAAATAATAAGAGGTGAAGATAATCTTGAATTTTCTCAAGTTATTATAATTGATAATTTAGATTCTTTCACTGAAAATATAGCTAACTCGGTAGCTAATATGGGTAAAAATGTTAGGATATTACAAGGTAGACCAATGAATCAGGCCGAAGATATTGATGAAACTATTAAAAAATGGGTCAAATCATACCAACCCTCACATATCATCATCGGCCCTGGACCTTCTCGTCCAGATAAGTCCGAAATATCTATGCGTCTAGCCGAGATCGCACTTGAAGGTAAATTAAATAATAATAATCAATATATTCCTCTACTCGGCCTTTGTTTAGGACATCAAGCAATAGGCTTAGCTGCGGGTTGGGATTTAATTAAATCGCCACTAGGAGCCGTTCATGGCAAACCATCCGAAATAAATCATGATGGAAAGGGGCTATATCAGAATTTGCCAAATCCAATAACATTAATGCGATACAATAGTCTGATATTAAACTGCAAAAATAATTCCTTAGTCAAAACTTCTTGGGATAAATCAAATCATCTCTTGATGGGTCTAAGACATCAGTCTTTACCAGTTTTTGGTATCCAATTTCACCCTGAATCTGTTGGTAGTCCAATGGGAAATACAATATTGTTAAATTTTATTAATAAGAAACCAGACAATGTTTCAAGAATTAATATTCAAAATCAGATTAAAGAACCGTAGCGTTGAAGGATAATGTATGTTTGGTAAGGGTTAGAAGAACATGCCGTCTTGTAGAATTTGTAAGCAACATTATCCGCAAACACAATTTGTTCCAGGTAATGGTCCGCGATATTTGACATGTGTAAGATGTGCAGTAGAACAAGGAATGGTTGAACCCGATGAAGTGCCTCAATTATACTCTGACGAATTAGTAAACGCTAGGATGTCATTATTCTCACGCAGATATGCCCCATGGGTTCTAGTGTTTTTAGGATGGTCATTGTATTTTTCATTTGGAAACAACTTGGGTATTTGGTCTCTCATATTTTTTGTATCGCTAATTATTATAACACTAATTGCTCCAGTTATTCATTTCTTTGGAACTGCAAGATTTAAAGCTAATTTATTGAAACTAACTCCATAGTCAAATTAGTACATTTAATATAGTCTACATTACTCTGTATGTTTAGAGGGAACGGAGGGTTCCCTATGAAAGCCGCGAGATTGCAATGTTCAAATGGAGGAGAAAAAACTTAATAAAAATACTAATTTAAAAAATAATACATAGCCCAGTATAGCGTTATGTAAATAATTATGTATTTTAATCTCTCTTTCCTTTACATTAAAATTAATCTAAAATATTATTCACAATAAAATTGTTTATCGGTAGATTTAGATTTTAAAAAAGGTTTTCAAAAAAATAATTAAATTGGAAGTGAAAAAATGAAAAATAAAATGAATATTACAAAGAATACGAGTATGTTAATAGCATTTCTCTTGGTTACAATGGCAGGTTCAGTTGGCGTTAGCGCCGATGGTTCAGATCCTTTAGATCCATCTGATGGTGGAGCAGATTGGGATGGCGATGGACTCACGAATGCTGAAGAGCAAGATGCTGGAACAGATATGAATAATCCAGATACGGATAATGACGGAATGCCAGATGGTTGGGAAGTTAACTATGGTTTAAATCCAAATTCAGGAACTGACTCTAGCGCAGATCCAGATGGTGACGGACTTACAAATGCAGAGGAATATGCTGCAGGTACGAACCCAAACTCAGCTGATACTGACGGTGACGGAACAGATGATGCAAACGATCCATTCCCAAATGATCCTAACGATGGTTCTGCTACTGATTCTGACGGTGACGGTATCCCAGACGCTTATGATCCAGATTACGAAGACGGTGACGGTAATGGAAACGGAGGCACTGATGGTGGTGGCGAAGGAGAAGATGGAGAAGGACAAGGACAGGGCCAAGGACAAGGACAAGGACAAGGACAGGGCCAAGGACAAGGACAAGGACAGGGCCAAGGACAAGGACAGGGCCAAGGACAAGGACAAGGACAGGGCCAAGGACAAGGACAAGGACAAGGACAGGGCCAAGGACAAGGACAAGGACAGGGCCAAGGACAAGGTGAAGGCCAAGGACAAGGACAAGGACAAGGACAAGGTGAAGGCCAAGGCCAAGGTGAAGGAGGACAACAGGGACAAGGCCAAGATGAAGGCTCACAATCCGATCAAGATGGTCAACAAGGTCAAGAAGAAGAACAAGGTGAAAGTGGCCAACAGCAAGATAATGGACAAGGTCAACAAAGTGGCGGCGAACAAAGCGGTCAACAAGGCGACCAAGAAAGCCAAGATCAAAATGGAAATAATCAAAATGGTCAAAATCAACAACAACAAGGTCAAACACAAGATAATGGACAAGGTCAACAAGGATCTCAATCAGACCAACAACAAAGTCAACAACTTGACAACCAAGATCAAAATGGAGAAAATGACAATGATGGTGATGGAATACCTGATGACTTAGATTGGGATGATGACAATGATGGAATTGTCGATAATCTAGATTCATTCCCTGAAGATCACGATAATGATGGTATCAATGATGCAGAAGATGATGATGATGATGGTGATGGAATAAATGACAGAGAAGAAGTTGCTGACGGCGATCCTAATACTGACATCTATGATCACGATAATGATGGAGTTTCAGATAATATCGATATCGATATTGATAATGATGGAATAGACAACTGGCAAGATTTACTAGATTGCGATAATAATGGCGTAGAAGAAAAGCTAATTGATCTTGATGGCGATGGAATCATAGATGTAGATGCATCTAGGGATCATGACAACGACTGTTCTAACGATGCAGTTGATACTGATGATGATAATGATGACATATTAGATGTAGATGAAGAAGGTGGAGCCTTTGGAGAATATCGCTATGATCATGATAATGATGGGTTAACTGATCGTACTGATACTGATGATGATAATGACGGATTATCAGATTGGTTTGAACAGAATGATGGTAATGATTTGACTGGTCAATTTGATCATGATAATGATGGTTTAGATGATAATCTAGATTCTGACGACGATGGCGATGGAATTCCAGATTCTGATGAAAATGACTTTGATATACTATAAATAGTATCTTTTAATGGATTTATAACATTATGAGATTTGCTCTTAGGTTCAACCATGTTTTTGCATATTATAATTCGGTTAATCAACTTTAGACTATATGACTAAGATCGAATTAGGTCTTTCCTGTATAAGATATGAATAGAATTAAGTAACTTATAGATTTGAAATACAACACCTAGGTTGACTCCTAAAAATCAAATATAGAAGTCTGTCCGAAATCTCTTAACCTTCCAGCCCCTTTTAACCTATCAAGAGCTCTTTTCATTCTAGCATCACTAAAACCTCTTTCCGTTTGTAAGAATTCTCTCAGCATTGTTTCATCTGCCATATTTTTTTGAGGAAGAGTATCAATTCCAATAGGATGATTGTGAAATATATTTCTTATCTCACCTATATTTTCAGGGACATCATGTCCTTTTTCGTGGCAAATTCTCTCTAATGTGCCATATTTTTTAATTAACTTTAGACCAGTTTTTGGGCCTATTCCTTTAATTCCAGGATGGAAATCTGTCCCTATCATTATTCCCAAATCAACTAATTGTTCTTGTGTTATTCCATTTTCTTCTAGTAAATCCGCAAGAACTATTTTTTCAGCTAAAACCGGTCTCCCAAACCTCTTAGTTCCGTGTGAAATCAAATTTCTAATCATAATAGGCGATCCATAAAGTAAAACATCCCAGTCTTGACTTGCTACTGCTGAAACTTCTCCATTACGACAGTGAACTGAAGCTGCACCCTCTGCTTCCATAGGGGCTTCAACCCACGATACTCCCATGTAATCAAACATTTCTTTCGTTTCTGCCACCATTTCTCTAGTGTATGAAACTATTTGAGATCCAAGTTTTTGAGCAGTAACCCAATCTCTTTCAGATACAGCTACATCCCACTTCTTTTGAGCTTCTTTCTTTCTTTCTTTCCTTTCATCTAAAGTTCCTAGTTTCAATTCATGAGGAGTGCCATCAAAAATGAATATTGGGTCAATACCATTTTCTATCATTACAGTTGCTCTATCTAAAAAACCCATCAAATGAGAAATAGGCCTACCTTTTGAATCTCTTAAAGGCCCTCCATCTTGACCTTCTCCTCTCGCCCTAATGGATGTAATGAATTGATATGCGACTAAAAAAGTATCAATAGCCACTCTTTTATCAGACAAGTCACGTAAATTAATTGACTCAGGATTTGCTAAATCTCTCAAGTTACATCCCATGTTCTGAATACGCCCTGCTATGGTCCGCGGAGCATGTATGGGCATTTAGCGTTGAAGCCCCTCCGACATATATCGGGGCCGACATATGGGACAAGTAATCTTAGTAGGTAGTGGTTGGAATCCTTTTTTATTCAGGGCAGAAATAAAATCATTACTGGGATATGATAAAATTATTCACCCCCGATTAGTTACTATTATCGATAATTCAAGAATAGATAATCTTTCAAATTCTGCTTTATTAGATGACATACTATTGAATGCAGAATTCATTGACAATCTCAATATATCAGAAAAAGAGATTTCAACTTTAATTTATAGATGGGCTATAAATAATCTTCCAAGAGGTAGTTTTGCTATACGCACTAAAAAAATAGGTGAAGAAAAAATTTCACTTTCTACAAGTAGAATAGAAAGAGAGACAGGCAGTTATATCGTATCTGAACATAATAATGTTAATTTGGAAAATCCAGATTATGAAATTGTGGTAATACTGGCAGGTTTGGAGGATGAGTCTTGCCGTGAGAAAGAATTTGATACATTAAAACCAGTAATAATTTGGGGGATGAGAGGAAAATTACAGAATAAGAATAAATTTGATAATAGAAATCCAATAGAAAGGCCATTTTTCAAACCTGTATCTCTAGATCCACGCCTGGCGCGTTTGATGATTTCTTTGAGCCATAGATCAAATTGGGCCCCAAAAAGAATCATTGATCCATTTTGTGGAACTGGAGGTATTGCTATTGAAGCTATACTCCAGGGGTTCGAGGTATTAGCTAGTGACTTAGATTCGGTAATGGTAGAAGGTACTGAAAAAAATTTACTTTGGTCAAACGGAGAAGGAAAATATGAAGTTAAGAGATGTTCAATAAATAATATTGTAGAATTATGGGGTAAGCAAGAAGATAGCTCGTTTGTATTTGATCCTCCTTATGGAAGAAATTCTTGGAAATCTGACAATGGATTAGATATCTTCCTACAAGCATTAAAAGCAGCATACTTGATAAATTCTCAGGGTACTATATGCACAATGTTACCAACAGTACCTGAATTTATTTTAGATAAAAACTCAAGTAAATACTTAGTCATGGGAAAGAGGTGGCAGGAATTAGAAAACCTCATTAATTCAACTGGTTGGAATATTACTCTGAAGCATACGATCAAAGTTCATAGGAGTTTAGCACGCCTAATATTAGTCTGCCATCCGTCGCATTGAAGATATAGTCACGTTGGCGTATAGTTCGTGGGCTGTTAGGGTAGTCTGGATATCCTTCCGGATTTCGGATCCGGAGACGTGGGTTCGAATCCTGCACGGCCCGCCACATTAATTGTTTAGCATATGCTTTACATGGGCCGAAATATATCAAAAGAGTCCTAAGAGGACCTCATCAAGTTAGATGAGGCCATCTTAGTCCTTGCGTCGTCCTGCAACTAATACTGCAGCACCTAGCATTGAGATAATACCCATTATTGCAGAGAAACCTGGTAAGAATCCTCCATCGTCTTCTACTGGGTCAACAACACCTGGCGGATTAGTCCCGCCATTGTTTTGCTCATCTTGTGCATTATCTCCAACACCGTTTCCATCCGAATCTTTCTGCTCATTTGCATCATACGGGAAAGCATCAGCATTGTTGCCGACTCCATCTCCATCAGAATCTACTATCTCGGTAGCATCATTAGGGAAAGCATCAGAATTATCTCCAACTCCATCTCCATCTGTATCGCCCCATTCAGTTGTATCGCTTGGGAATAAATCAGAATTATCTCCAACTCCATCTCCATCAGAATCTACTTTCTCTGTGGCGTCGTTAGGGAATTCGTCAGCATTGTCTCCTAATCCATCTCCATCTGTATCCATAGTTTCTGAGGGATCATATGGGAACGCATCAACAGAGTCTGCCACTCCATCTCCATCGTCATCCAAATCAGCATTGTCTCCAACTCCATCTCCATCAGAATCAAAGTATTCGCTTGAATCGTTAGGGAAGTGATCTAAATCGTTGGATACTCCATCATTATCATCATCATTAGATGAATCTGTTAGCGGGAATGCATCTACATCGTTCGGCGTTCCATCGCCATCTGCATCATCATCAGAATTATCTCCAACTCCATCTCCGTCTAGATCACTGCTTTCGCTAGCATTATTAGGGAAAGCATCAGAATTATCTCCAACTCCATCGCCATCAGTATCTATACTTTCATTAGCATCGTTAGGGAAATCATCCAATTCATCATTTACCCCATCTCCATCGGTATCTTGCATTGAGTCATCAGTTCCATCACCGTTGTAATCTGTATCGGCATTATCTCCAACTCCATCTCCATCTGTATCAATCCATTCACTATTATCATCAGGGAATGCATCAGAATTGTCTCCCCAACCATCTCCATCTGTATCCATAGTTTCTGAGGGATCATATGGGAACGCATCATCTTCATTGTTTACGCCATCATTATCATAATCCATATTTACTTCTTGACCATATGTAATACTGAAAGAGGGCACAACCTCTCCTATATCCAAGCTAACACATCCAATTTCGCCATCTGCGTTGATATAGTCAATGCTAGTCCCGTTCCAAACAAATTCAATAATCTGGTAGCTGTATTCATAAGACCATGCACAGAAATTCGCAGGAGCATCTACTCCAGCATCATTGGAATTTTCCATGTATGCGAATTTATAGTTTCCATCACTATCAGATTCAACGTCATGGAACATTACATCCCATGTAGTAATAATCACCGGATTATATGCACTATCACTTGACAAATCCATTATTTCATACCCCTTGAATATAACTTCTGCAGGAACGTCATTTAACGTAATATTCTCTGGCGCTTCAGGTTCAGTATCTAAATTGTCGATTAACCAGAAGTATACTTGTTCTGCTTCTGTAGTATTTAAATATCCATCCCCATCACCAATTGCCATATCTGCATTTGCTCTAAAATCGTCAGCGAGTATTTGTGTTGCACCTAGGTAAAAGGTGAAATTAACTGTATCAGTGTATCCAAGTGATACTGTCCAGTCTTGTCCCAACGCGAAATCAGTTAAATCCCAATCATCACCAGAATCGTCATTAACTCTGTACCAGAAATCATTTAGTTCAGTCATATTCAATTGACCATCTGAATCCATATCTGCATTCTCAAACTGTTCATTCCAATAACTCCATG